>VTLG01009679.1_pt1 | contig 22141 bp, 23 predicted proteins | sample 4694571 | NCBI WGS metagenome assembly VTLG01 (sample SAMN12604809, study PRJNA352737) | marine metagenome | biome: ENVO:00000447; feature: ENVO:00000209|ENVO:00000569|ENVO:01000036; material: ENVO:00002151; isolation source: viral sequences binned using virsorter ... | reverse complement strand
AAAAACTTAAGCTGCATAAAGAGTGGGTTAAGTTCTATCGAGAACACAAATGGATACAACAAGAGAATGGTCGTTGGAAGTTTGTGGAATTAGAATTAACCAAACCTGATCATTGAGGTGGTTCATCACTACAGATATAGCCTACAACCTGTTTACCTTTGTATTCATGATAATATAAATTACTAAACATTTTTCTTTGTTTTCTTTCTATAACTTTTACATTGTGGTGATACCAAGACTCACAGCTAGCTCCTGACGCTATTTCAAAAGATTCTTGTTTAATGTCTCCACCAAATGTTAGATATAACAATGTGATGATAACTGGTTTCATTACCGCCCCTGGCCCCTATACTTCTTACGCTTTGGTACGCGTTTACTATAACTTTTAGCGTGCTTACCAGGACGTTTCTTGGGAGTTCGTTTATGATAATTGTTGACGCCAAAGAGCGCTTTTCTTTTAGCCATCTAAGTCTTCTTGTTTTAAGTACATTCTTTCTTCATTGTCTTTCATCTTCATATATTTAATAACACCATTTACTTTTTGTTCTACATCTTCACCACAGTTTACACAACGATAAATACTTGGAGTTAGATTTACTAACAGTGTTCTACTATTACATTCAGGACAATCTCCACTAACGATTTCTGTGGTAAATTTCATTATTCTAGCCAAGGTTTATAGTTAACCTTACCATCTTCTCTAAATGCTCTTAATGATTGATTTCTGTTTTGATTAGTTGAATAACTACAATGTATCCAGCCTGAAGTTGGTTCATTATCACGATAGAATTCTAAGATGAGCTGGTCAAATTCTAACTCTGATCTAATCCACGTTGCTAATTCTCTATTATCTACACCAGGTATTTCAAAGTCTGCTGCAGCTGCATTGTCGTCTGCTACGTGCTGACTGTTCACACTGCTACCTATTTCTACACAAAGCTGAGCACAACGAAATCCGCTGGATATGATCAAAGGCTTGTCATAGTGTGAGCGCACCGGTTGTAAAATATTTGTAGCTAATGCTTTAAGATTATCTATTTGCTTTGGATTAGGGTTATTATTGATACCCTTCCTCTCTGCAATTTGAGACTTAGTTAACTCGTCAAGAGTTATATTTGCTGTCAATTTCATTAGTTTATTATACTTAAAATCTTCTTCCGATCCATGTATATTTCTGTTTTAGCCTTTACTTTTTTACAAGTAAATACAACCCTTTCAGGGTTTACCTCGTTCTGCGCGATACGCTTAGATTTCAAACAATCGCTGAGATTCGGTTTATATACATGCTCTATCATAGAACCATTTAATGTTAAAATTAGTGCAAATACAGTCTCTATCATTGATGGCCACTTCCGTTCCTAATTATCTTCTCCACATCTTCAGTTAACTTCTCGGTTCTTTTCTTTAAAAATTCTATGTTAACGGCATTATTTCTCATACCCTTAATCTCTGCCTCTACATCCTCTAATAAACCACTAACGTGTTCTACAATCATAAAAAGTTCTGCCTCTCCGGCTGATTGACCTAACTCACCTCTTGGATATTTAATTCTAAACTCTGAGTTTTGTTCTAAATCTTTTTGCATTAATTCTAATTGCGTACTGTGCTTGTTGAGTGTCTCATGCAAACCGAAGTATGCCCAGACACCAACAGCTACCCCTGCAACAATACCTAAAATTGTTTTAAGATCAGTGCTGACAGATGTGCTTTCTTTTAATCTCATTGTCCCTCAAATACCGGTCTATCCGGGTTTTCTTTTTTCCAACCATCTTTTAACACAGTCCAATAACTAATACTAGCATCTGGTCTTTCATCAAAACTAGATGCGGACATAACACCTAATTGCATGCATTCGTTTATTAGTTCAGCAAACGCTGGTGGAGGAGGGTTAATTCTAGGCACTCTTTTACATTCTTTTACTAGTTCAAGTTGGGTTTTTATTTTCTGTTGTTTTTCTTGTTCGGATCTAAACTCAGGAGTACATGCACTTCCTAAATATTTTCTCCATGTAAGTCTTAACCATCTATCTTCATCTGTATTTTCATATGGTGTACCAGAGTTATATTGATCAGAGCCCTCTCTTTGTTCAACAGATAATGACATTTCTCCACTAGCACAGTTGTTTGTGCCATTGTTTAAATATTCATTACGTGCTTGCACTGATGTTGCTACAAACAGAAAGAAGATAATCCAGAATAGATTACCTGTTAAGATCTTTGATATCGTATTCATGTTGCCTCACTTGGTCTGCTAGTTGTTGAAATATATTTTCAGCCATATCCCATGTAGCTTCTGCTCTGGCTAATCTGTTTTTAATATCACTAAGTACTTCTTTTTGAATCTCTAAATCTTGAGTTACTTTTGTAAGTATCTCTTTATTAACTTGAATAGTATCTGTCATAGTAAAAACATATCTGACTGAAGTAACAGTTCCGGCTAGGATTGCTCCAACCACCGGAACGATTACTATGTTTTTCTTTAACCAATCAAATTTACTTTTCTTTTGTTTCATTATTTATAAAATCCTTTAAACACCCAATTAACCCATTTGTTCCATAAGCTTTTTACTTTGTCCCATGCTTTGCAACAAATGTTTTTACATTTTTCAATCATGTTTTTTCTCCTCAATTTCGTAGAAGAAGTTGTCCGTATCTTCAGTCTTCCACTTACTTGTATTTTCTACATTCCACTCAGAAGTTTGCACTTTCCAATCTGGAATATTATCTTTCACTGTAAATGAAGGTATATCCCAAATGCATCTATTGTTAGGTTGTGCTGCATAGTTCCCATCGTCTAGGGCTATGATGTGAGCGCATTTATGCTCGTGCGGAATCTCTGAATGGTCCGTATCTAAGATATTACTTTCAGGGTGAGCAAAGTCAACAGTAAATAAATACTGTCCTGGATGCCATTTTTTATCTTTGCCGATGTATTTACCAGCTTGTCCTTCTAAGATATCCCAAGAATGAACAGAAGGATAATAACTAAAACAATTCCATAACTGAAGCTCGTCAAGTCTGCGAAGTGGAACAGCCTTCGGTTGAAAGCCACGTTGAATAAAAGCCGTAATTGGTAAGCGATAAAAGATTGCACCGTTTTCCATAATCGCATGAAAGAGAATTGACTTACCTGTGATTGCAGATATTCCAAAGATAATACAGTCTTCAACTTCGCCATGATGTTTTTTAAGATCATAAAGATACTCCCTTTTTATTTGTGCGTACTGCACAGGTATGTTTGCATTTAAATAAGCCATAATTAATCATTTATTGTTCCCCAATTTTTTCCTGATTCATAATCAACTTTGTTGGGGACTTCTAACTTAACAGCATTCTCCATCACTTCAACAATTTTCTTAGCTTGCTTATCGGATTCAACTGATACACAAAGTTCATCATGGATTTGTATGTGTGCGATTATACCTTCTTTGTATAAATCCAACATAGACTTTTTTGTCATATCGGCTGCAGATCCTTGTATGAGTTTATTAAGTGATTTGTATGTGTATGCTCTTTTTATCCCTGGTCCGTGTTCCTGTAGTGCATCTTCGTGAGACAATGCTTTATGCATACCGAAACTGTTTGGTTCCCATAAATGAAACCTACATAGTCTACCAAGTAAAGTTCTTATCTGACCACGTTCTTGAGCTCTGTTCATAGCAGAGTTCATCAGCTGTTTTACAAAAGGAACCTTGGCGTGATACTGATCAAATAACTCTCCAGCTTTTTCTTTCGACACACCCAGTTCTGCCTGTAGTTTAGCTTTACCCATACCATAGAAAAGACCCAAATTGATCGTCTTAGCTTGAGTCCTAGGAATCTGTGCCATGTCAGCTACAACTTGATGGAAGTCTGTTGAAGTATCATTTTCATATTGATCTACAACATCATATACGGATGGAAATTTATGTAGAGATGCATAGTGAACTACTAATCTTGGTTCTTGCTGCGAGTAATCAAAACATCCCCAAGTTTTTCCTTCATCAGGTAAGAATAATGATCGTATTAATGGACCTAGATCTTTATTACGAGCGGGTATCTGTTGTAAATTAGGATTAGCATATGAGAATCTACCCGTAACAGTACCACCTTGGTCAGATCTTATTTGGTTTATATCAGCATGTATTCGACCTTTATGTTCAAATCTTAATATGGTATCTATAAATGTAGTGTGAGCTTTATTAATTTCACGAGCTTTAGCTATCATTTGCACAACAGGATGTTTGTGTTCTTGTAAAAAATTTTTAGTAAAGGAAGGAGCACCAGTTTTAGCAGTACGTTCATATGGTAAAGACAACTTATCAAATACTTTCGCAATACTTCGTGCAGCCCATATCTGAGGTTCTAATGTGGTTTCTTTATTTATTGATGATAATATTTTCTTCTCTTCTGTTTCTAGTTCTTGCTTTAGGCGAGAAGCTTTATCTGAGTCTACCCTCACACCAAGAAACTTCATATCAACAAGACAAGGAAAAAGATCTGTCTCAAGATTAAAAACAGATTCAATGTCCTGATGTATAATTTCTTTTTTAAATATTTGCCAAAGTTCTAAAGTTAACTCAGCATCTTTCTCTGCATAGGATCCGACCTCCATCGCTGGTAATTGCCATAGATCCGCTTTAGGATCTAATCCTCTTGACTTAGCTGCTTCAATCAAAGCAGCTTCTGATTTACCGTGTCCTAAGTAATCCCATGATAAACTATTTAAATCATATCTAAATCTATTCTCATCAACCAATGATGCTGCTATCATTGTATCAACAATAAGTCCTTCAATCTTCAAACCCATTTGTTTAATCCAACATACGTCATACATTGCATTGTGAAATATTTTAATAGCTTCTGTCTTAAGTGTATCTTGGAACCATTCTAAAGTACGCTTTCTATCCATATTAGGCCCTGAGCCATGAGCTATGGGAAAATAAAATTTTCTACCTGGCACAGCTACAGCTATACCTACAACTTCACCATTACCAATTACAGCTCCTGATCCTTTAGATTTTAAATCAGGATCTCTTGTCTCTAAGTCAATCGCTATCTCATCGTATTGTCTTAGATCTGGATACTCTTCTGGTTCGTTCCATTCTGTTTGTGCTTCAAATAAAGGTACTTTCATTTTTTATTTCTAGTATCTTTTAACTTTAATATCTCTAATTCGCAATAGTGAATTATCTTTTCCAGGTCTTCAATCTTGTTCTTATATAAATACCTACAAACGTACTTCACAACACAGCCCTGAAAAAACGAAAGATTATTTTTTGAAATAAATTCGTACGGCTGAATGTGAAAATTTTTGTAGTGGCTCCCTCCGATCTGCCTTAATTGAGGAAATGCTTTTTCTAATCCATCTGGATCTGTCATAATTGATATCCCTTCCTTTCTATTTTTGCTTGTAATAAATAAATATTTCTTTTTGCTCTCGTTGTTCCTACATACCATACTCTATGCTCTTCGTCACTCTTTGTTATACTTCTCATTACAGCTTTTCTTATTTTATTAGCATTGTCTAATACTAGAATGACATTATCGGCTTCGCCGCCTTTAGCTGCGTGTATTGTAGAAACTTTGATCCTCGGTCCTTGATTAAGTTTTTCTTTATTTGAGAGCATTAATCGTATATAATTCCGTTCCAAAATATTACCTTTACTAAATACTTCATACCACTTTAAACTTTTATCCTGTAGATCCTCTTCATCAGCAAAGTCTAATAAATCTTTCATCAAGATCTCTGTTATCTCTTCGCCATTAATATATTGCATGTGAGTTAAAATAGCTTTGTATAATTTAACATTATAACTTTTACCTTTTTTAGTTTCAAAATAGATTCCTTTATCTTTTAAAATTTTACAAATTTCTTCAGCTCTATTTAAAGTTCTAGTTAAGATCAACCAGTTGTCAGATAACAAATCTAAATTGTCTAAACTATTTATCTTCTCTACTTTACCTTCTTCGTCTCTTGCTTTATAATGTTTCGTCGCTCTTAATCCACGAATACGACTTATGACAACAGAAGAAAGTTCTTGAACCTTTTTAGGTATACGTCTTGATCTAGATAAAACTTTTTCTTTTGCGGGCTCTTTAATAAATCTATTCACATCTGCACCAGCCCAAGTATAGATAGCTTGATCATCATCACCGGCTAAGTAAACATCATCAGAGTTTGATTTTAATAAGTCATACATCTTCCATTGTAGGGGTGACAGATCTTGAGCTTCATCAACAAACACAACTTTAAAGTTAGGACAAAGATGAGGTTTGTTTACAAATTGATTTATCATATCCGAGTAATTTAGTAGGGTATTTTTCTTTTTGTATTGATTATAGTTAGCTTCGATGTGTTCTAACAATCCCCATCTAACTGACGAAGAGTATTCACCAGAACAATACTCATCCCAAACTGAAATACATTTTTCTTTTGCTTTTAAAATAATTTGAAAATACTCATTATCACAAGTTAAATAAGGTGATGCATCTACATCTTTTCTTACATTAACTCGGATACTTAAGATCCTACCTAGATCTGCATAATGATAGTCTTGCATAACTTTACTTTCGTCTAGACTGAGCTTTTGAAAAGCCAAAGAATGAAACGTTCTAAAGTAAGGTAGATCTTTCTTTTTGTACTGTGGATTCTTTTCTAACATTCTATCCTTTGCTGTGTTAGCTGCTTTTCTTGTAAATGCAAAGTAACCTATTTGATCTAGTGGGGTGCCTATTCTAATGTAGGCCATTGCTCTTCTAATTAATTTTTCTGTTTTACCTGTACCTGGTGGACCATAGATTTTAGTTATCACAGAATATCTTCCTTGTCCTTCATATCTAATATCTCTAATTCATTTTCTTCTTCATCAAAATATCCCATAGAAATTTTTACACATCTCACAGGATTGTTTGATTTACTATCGGAATCTTTTTTAGGATATCTTTTAGATACACTGAGTTCTGCTTGAAAGAAATCCTCCATCATTCTACCTGTTCTATTTATTTTTAATTTCCATTCTTTGTTTTTGAGGTGATTATAAAAAGGTTCAAAAACAAAATAAGCAAAGCCATCATCAATTAATGTGCTACCATTTCTAAATGAGGTATCACTTACAGCTTGAACACCTGTTACATACTCTTCCAAATGTTTTTGTAATAATTCTTTATCTGATGTGCCAGGTGGAGGACTCTCTACATTTTGTGTTTCGTATAAGTTCTCCATGATAATTTGATAATCTTTATTTGTAACTCTTGGTGGGAAGATAGGGGTATGGGCAGCTATCAATGTTCTAAGTCTATCTTGGTTTGTAAAGTAAGTGGCATCTCTTGCTATAACTTGTTTACTGACTTCTCCTTCTTTCTTATCTACATATGTGATTGTAAATCTAAACTCTGGATCTGGAGAATAATTAATTTTAATTAAAGCCGTAAGTGGAGGGAATCTTTTTATCTTATCAGATAAGAAACCAAATTGTCGTTTGGCACACTCTGATTTCATACAATGGTCGTGTATGGGTTCCTCATCACAAGTGTGTCCTGCTGTTTCTTTTTCCCACGCTTTTATTTTTTTCTTAACTTTCTCATCACCCCATTCATTATCATAAACAATATAATCTCTAGCTGCTTGCAATACTTTTTTATCCCAAACATCACCATATTTTTTCTTAGCAAAAACCATATAGTTGTATAAGAACCTGTCTCTGTAATCTCCCAACTTATTATCGGCCGATAGATCCTTAGTTATAATTTGTAAACAAGGTGGACCATCTACAAATTCTTCATTGCCCCCTGTTAAAATTTTTTTGATATGATCATTTATAAAATTATTTAGTTCTTCTTGTGTTTTTGTATTTGCATCTATGACTTTAATAAATTGTTCAAATGTAAATGTTGTGCCATCTAAGTTAAGACCAACTCGTTCTTGTTTCTTGAAGTATGGTAAATTAATAAAGTTACCTGATGTGCTGTTAGCACCTTGATCTAGTTCTGTTTGTTTAGGATAAACTTCTGTGCTTGGCTTAAGATTGAATGTATATAATAATTTTTCTAGAAATGATTTAATGAATGTAGCTTTAACAGGTTTATCTGTGAAGACATACAAATGTAATCCACCACTTTTTGATTTTACAGGTATGACAGGTATTTTATTTTTATCTATGATCTCTAAATATTTTCTTGTATCAAATTGATCGTAAGCTTTTGAATCTATATCTATGGCACCAAACTTAGCCATGCCTTCATCATCACAAGGTTGTATACCTATTGGTTTAATTCCTTTTAAATGATTTTCGTAGTCTTCTTCTGTAACTGGTTTCTTTGCCCAAAAATGTTCTATTTTTAATTTGCCAGTAGAAGGGTCCTTGTATGCAGACTGAGGGTCAGCATACCCATAATCTCTTTTTAGTCCTGTAAATATCTCAACAAATCTTTTTTCCATAAGTCATCATTCAGGGCCGGATCCAGTCTCCCATCACCGACCCTGTTTCTCTCGAGGGAGAAACTAGTAATGCGTTCCCTTATCGGATTGCGCTGTAGTTTCTTCACCATGTTTAACCTTAACATCCCCTTTAGAAATGCTAGTCGCAAACGCTTTGGCTTGTTGGTAAAGAGCACCATCTTGCACAGTTCCAATTTTACTTACGGACCATCCAAACCATGTGCCTTTGTCGTTAGACTGTTGCACAGTTTTTAGATGATATTGATGACTAAACGCAGCTGGAGTAAAGAGTTTTCCATCTTTACCTTTCAGCTTAATTTGTTGAATCATACTATTCCAAGTTCTACTAGTTTTTAACTGAGTAGATTTCATAGCGATCAACGCTGTTGCTGGAGAGTCTCCACTAACAATAACAAAATGTTGTGCAGTCTTCTCAATATAATTACCGTTTGGTAATCTATCTTTGAAGTCCCCACCTCTAGTTGTTTTTGAAAGTATATCACTTGAAGAAGGATAAATGTTCACCGGAGCTCCCGATCCATCCTTACCTCTGTCTTTCCATTCAACATACTCTAGTTTGTAGTAACAAGGTATTACTTGAATACCTTTCTCACCATCAAACAAATCACCTGTAACTGTATTGTAGATCATGCCAGGTGTTGCCCCTTCGACATACTTACCGTCTCGTTTGTTAACTTCCGGTGAAAGTTGTCCAAGGATCTTAAGAAATGGTAACGCAAGATCTTCTTGAGTTATGTTTCCCATTCCCATATTCGCATCTGCCTCTAGGTTAGATACGGCTAGTGCACCTGCACTAGTCTTTTTCATTAGCTGTTCTTTGCTCATTTTTCTTATTTCCTTGTTATTTTGGTTCTGTTTCCTGCGAACACGTTAAATAGGTCAGAGGGCATATCTTGTCCAGCTTCGATACGCTCCCTAACCAATGCTTTAAGTGTCATAGGTTCAACCTTCAATTTCTGGACAGGTTGATACCCTTGACCTTGTGCAAGGTCAGCATATTCTGCCGCCTTGTTATCTTCGTTACGACCGAAGGAAACGGTTACCTCATTTTTAATAAGGTCCCCTAGGCCATTACTACGAAGCCAGTTAAATGCCTCTTCCTTTTTTGCAACAGGAATAGAAGCACCGTAGACGGGTTTCACTTCAACAGCGGAACCGTCTGCTAATTTTAAAGTAGATAAATTCATCTCTTGCATCATCGTTGGGATGACTTCACCAGATAAATGGTCTACCTCTTTTTTTAGTTTTTTGACTTGTTCTTCTGCAGCTTTGAGATCAGTTTCAGTTGCCTGAAGTTTTACACATTGCGCAGATAAAGATTTAGCGTCATTAACATTTGCTAACGACTCTAACTTGTCTTCCTCGAGATTTATCATTTTTGTTTTCTCCTTTCATAGGTTATATATAATGGATTAATATCCTATGTCAAGATTTTTCTTCAATCTCACCTTTCTCGTATAGATTGATTTCTATTGGGTAGTACATTTTTTCTTGTCTATCCCATTTTAATAGATTGAATCTACCATTGGTAAGATCAGAAACTATAGAACACGCTGCACCTATAATTGCAGGATCCCCCGTTAATAATAAATAATCAGTGGATTTATAGGTTTTTAATAATTTTCTTAATTTATAAATCAATGGTCCTGGAGATAATATAATTTGTGAGTTTTCAGGTAATAGTGTTACTATTTTACCATACCTACTTGCCCCCATAATATTAAATTTTGGGGCTCCCATTCTAGTTCCAGGTAGTTCTTGTATTACATAGACTACTGAGGATACACCTTTGTTCATAGGTGTGTTTATAGATCCTAACATTTCATAACCTTTCTTGACTAGTTATAATAATTATTGTAAGACATTGCAAGAAAGAAAAATGAACTATCGATTTAAAACACAGCCTTATGGGCATCAGCTTGAGGCATTAGAAATGTCTTGGAATAAAGAAGTATTTGCGTACTTTATGGAGATGGGTACGGGTAAATCTAAGGTACTTCTTGATAATATCGCTATGCTTTATGACAAAGGTAAAATCAACGGAGCTTTACTTATTGCACCTAAAGGTGTGTATAAAAATTGGTTTGATAGTGAAATACCAACTCATCTACCTGATCACATAGAACACAACACAGTGTTATGGAAAGCAACTCAAAGTCAAAAACAAAAATTATTATTAAATAGTTTATTTAAAACAGGTGAGGATCTTCATATTTTAATTATGAATGTAGAAGCTCTTAGCACATCAAAAGGTGTAGAGTTTGCACAAAAATTTTTAAACTCTCACAGCACGCTAATGGCTATAGACGAATCAACTACTATTAAAAACCCTGATGCAAAAAGAACTAAAAATATTGTGAAGCTTGGTGAGATGTCCAAGTATAGAAGAATACTTACAGGATCTCCTGTAACTAAATCACCATTGGACTTATATAAACAATGTGAGTTCCTTGATCCTTGGTTGTTAGGCCATTCATCTTATTACACGTTTAGAACTCGTTACGCTAAAATGGCTACAGCTAATTTTGGTGGACGATCTGTTCAGATTGTAGTGGGGTATAAGAACCTAGAAGAACTATCGGAGAAGATTAAACCTTTTTCTTATCGTGTATTAAAAGAAGATTGTTTAGATCTACCTGCTTATACTTATCAAAAAAGAATTATACAGCTTACACCTGAACAACAAAAATTATATGATCAGATGAAGAGAATGGCTTTGGCTATTCAAGATGGAGAGACGATGAGTACAGCTACAGCTTTAGTGCAGCTAATGCGTTTACAACAAATTACTTGTGGACATTTTAAATCTGATACAGGAAAAGTTACTGAGATTAAAAATGATCGAGTCAACGCTTTGATTGATGTGTTAAACGAAGCACAGGGTAAAGTTGTAATATGGGCACATTGGAGGAACGATATAGCAACAATAGTTAAACACGTTAAAAAAACATTTGGGGATAAGTCTTACGTTACTTACTATGGTGATACGTCTACAGACGATAGACAAAAAGCTATAAAACAAATCCAAGATCCTGAGAGTGAAGTTAGATTTATTATTGGTACACCTCAAACAGGTGGTTATGGTATTACATTAACTGAAGCTGACACTATGGTTTATTATTCTAATGGTTACGACCTTGAGAAAAGAACACAATCAGAAGCTAGGATCAATCGTATAGGTCAAAAAAGAAAGATGACTTATGTAGATATTATTTGCGAAAAGACTGTTGATGAAAGAATTGTAAAAGCCTTACGTAAAAAAATAAATATTGCTAATCAGATTATGGGTGAAGAACTAAAAGATTGGATCTAAAGTTTTTGTATTAAAACAATAATGATGCCACCCATGGCAGAAATCAAAGCACCAACCGACACCAATAAAATTCTTTCAATCCTTGTAATTTGTGATTCCAATGATTTAATTTTATCATGCGTTTGCTTCTGCATGATCCTGCATAGTTTTTCGTGATCTTCTATTTTTTGTAATGCATTTGTTTTCATTATGAATAATCACTAAACGTTGATGCATCATCCACTGATGATCCGAAAGTGCCTCCTGTGTCTGAATCATAGCTACTACCGCTTCCGCTAATACCCGTGTCTTCAAATCCTATATCTGATGTTATGATATTATCTCTATTCTTTTTAATTACATCTTCATAAAATTCCATTTTTTGTTGTTGAAAAGGAGTTAATCCTTTTGTCATTAATTTATCTTGTAATTGAAAAGCTTTATTTAAAGCATACTGATCGTAGTTTCCAAAAGCTGAAACTGTATTAATACCGTAAGGATCTTGTCCTCCTAAGTTACCAACTCTGTTATCACCATATGTGTTTGCTAACCCTGGATTGGCGCCCAAAGAAAAATTTTGTTGATTAAATCTGTCTTGTGGTGACATAGGTTGAAACATAGATCCTATACCTGATGCTATTGTTCCAACTAAAGGTAAACCTGTTAAATTTTTAGCAACAAAATCTACGCCTGTTCTCACAGGAGAAAAAAATTTACTTTGATATATCTCTTCTAGTCCTTCTATTGGTTTAATCATAATCTATCCAAATGGAAATAATATTTTCGCGTTAGGGTTATTAGCAAATAAATTAAATTGATTGCCTACACTATTACCTGCGGCAGCCACTTGCTGATTTACCGGCGCTCCTATTTGTGGAGGTGGTTGTAGTTCAGCAACTCGTTCTATTCCAGTTGTAGGTGCAACCAAATTACTTCTAAGGTCTCTTGTTTCTTCTACGCCTGGGCTTAAAGATTCATCTAATTCTTTTTGTAATGCATCTAAAGATTGATTTAAATCAAATTTTTTTAAATCTTTTTGAACATCATCAAAGATATCCATAACGACATCGTTTTGATCTTCAATTTTTGCGGCTTCAAAAGGGCTATCAACTTCAAGTCTTTCAACTGTAGATTTGAATGCATCTTTACTATAAGAAGGTGGTTTAAACTCACCTCTAAATAATGCTTTTGTTTCTGTCTGAGTTAATCTTTTTTCAAATAATTTTTTTAATTCTCTTGTACTAATACCTAAACTCTTTGCATCTTCAATTGTTTGAAACATTTTATTTTGTGAGTCATAACTTTCTTTAACAAATTGTGAAAATGCTCCTAATTTTTCTTCGGGCGTAGTCCTTGCTGAGTAAGCTGTTCTAGAAAATTTACTTCTAAGACTGCTTTTATCTTTGTTGTATGATGTAAGAATGAAAGGAACACTTGCTAAAGGTTTTGCTTCTTCAACTCTGACTCCTGATAATAAAGCCACAACTTCATCACTCATGTCTTTTTGAGTTCCGTAATCACTAAATCTTCCTGTAGCACCATCCCATATTCTTGAAGAAGATGTTAATGCACCTGGAGATAAACCACCTAAAATATGATTTAATGATTTTGCAATTATCGTATCTGCAGAGTCTACATCTTTATAATAAATTACTTTACCTCTAGAGTCTCTTCCGCCTCTTATAGTTACGTCAAATGCTCTCTCGGTACCGATAGACTCTGTAATAAAAGGTTGTAAAAATTCTGTAATGGCACCTTTTCTTTGATTAGGATCAACAGCACCGCCAAACAAAGCATCCATAACAATAGAAGTTGCATTATCTTTTCTTAATCTTCCTTCGCTAAAAGCTGATAATATCGCGTTCGCAGGCGCAACTAAAGTGTCATAAGGATTAGAGTATGAAAAATTGTAATATTTAAATTTACCATTTTCATCAGGAGCAGATACAGGTATTAATGTTGAGTTTCTTTGATATGGTGGAGCGAAAGATCTTTGAAAAGCATCCATAGTATCATCATCTACTCCTGTTAAATATTGTGCACCTTTTTTAGTTGTGTATCCAATACCACCTAATACAGTAGACACTCCAACGAGTCTTCTTGCACCCATTTGTCTTATGAAAGGATTTGTGCTTGTAAGTTCTCTTGCACCTATTGATATAATGTTTGAAGTTGTTCTTAATATCTCAGCAGGAAACGCTACGAAGTTACCTAATGGTAAGTTTCTTATGTTTTCAATTATCATAGGAACTTTACTGTAAGTTGGTACAGTGTTTGTTACAAGATAAGCTGAAGCTTCTTCAGCCACTTCTAAAGGTGTTTTAGGTAAACCTGTTAAAGGATTCATTCTATCTAATTTTCTACCTGCAACAGTTTGAAACCAATCGTCATAGTTTCTAAAAAATGTATCAGCATTTTTAGCTGCTTGAGTTCCAGCTTTAGCTCCTGTAATTATAGCTGATGGATCACCGTAGGCTGTTTTTAAACTACCTTGATAAAAATTATCTGTATATATTTTCCAAAAGTTATCAGCACCTTGATATACATCTGTAAGTTTTTTCATGATATTTGTTTCCATCATTTTATTAAAACTTATTTTGCCGTCTTTAGTTGCATCTAAAACTCTTCTCATCTCTTGAACATTTATGTTTTGATCAATAACTCCACGTTCAATAAGTCTTTCTATCTTAGCTATTTTTTCAGGAGTTGTTTTAGCTCCTTGAAAAATATCACCTATTGTTAATCCCCATGCATCTTTAAATCCTATTCTTCCTCCAATCAAACCGTTTGCAAGCGGAAACATAGAAGCTGTTGTAAAGTTTCTTACTTGAGTCATTGGAGATAAAATAGTTTTAGAAATCTGTGCTCCTGCTTTTAAAGCCATAAATGATTTATAAAAAGGAATAGTATATAATCCTGATGTAATTTCTTTTGCGCCCACTAAAGCGTTTGCTATTTCAGGAGCTGCAAAGTATCTGCCATTAAACAATTCACTTGTTGAAACGATTTCAGGTATTTTCTCTCTTTGAGCTATTTGTGCAAGATCAGGTAATTCCCTTCTTAATCTTAATCTAGCCATTGATTCAGTTGTATGAATTAGCCCTCTTGGATTAGCTGGTGTATTTAAACCTGTTCGAACAAAATCATCAAAGGCTAACTTACTATACATGTTTTTACTTTGACTTAACACCACATCAAGACCTGCATTTAAAGCAAGAAAATTTTCTACATCTTTTGTAATTTTTCTTCCTGTTGCATCTTTTGTAACACCTTTAAAAGCTAATTCACCAACAGTTGCACCCTCCTCAACAGACAATAATTTTTTAATTACATCAGGAACAGTGTCTGTTCCTTTTAATGCATCCTTTGGATTAATACCTGAAGCTTTAGCTACGTTTGTAAATACTTGACTTGGATCTCCATTAGATTTTATTACATCTTGTTTAAAATTTAATAATTTATCTTTTGTTTGTTGATTTAATACAACATCTACATTTGTTTTGGTTTGTTTAGCTATTGCATTTATAGTTGCCATTTGTTCTGGATCTTTTTGTATTTGTTTTTTAAAAAAATCAAAAGCTTTGTTTTCTAGTAAAGGATTAAATCTAAACTTTTCATTATTAAAAGCACCAAATCTTTGTTTACTAAAACTATCATAATCTAACATAGCCATTTGTTTGAGGTCAGCGCCAAAAATTTTATATTTATTGTCTGTCTTAACAATAATATCTTTAAATGCTTTAACATCTTTATGAATATCTTTTGGTATAGTTGCTAAAATATCATCAGCTGTTTGCCCTGATGCTAAAATATAATCTTTAACTTTATTGTTTTCTATATGTAATTTTAAAATAGAATCACCGTTATCAAACTTAACTTTAAAATTTTTAACTAACGCCATTTGAGCATCATTAATTCTACCTGCTATGCTTTGTAATGTTTTTCTTTTCGCTTCTACGCTAAGCACTGCTGAGTCTTGTACAGATTTTATTTCTCCTGACAAACCTTTGGCAGATTTAAATTGATCTGCTATTCTTGTAAGCTGTCTTTTAACAAAAGATATTGCTCCACCTTCTATAGGTCTATGTCTCCAATCGCCTGTAAGCCCTGCTTTTTCTGCGCCTTTTTTAAGAATCGATCCTGATCTAATTAACGATTGTTGTAAAATACTTTTTTCTTTTGAACCCACAATGTTATTAATTGCAAACGTTAAAGGTTTATCCACCACATATTCTAAAGCTTTACCACCCACTGTGCCAACAACTTTTGCACCTGGTATAATACCATACCTAAATCCTAAACTAGCTGCTGTTGGTAATAATGGAACTGCACCTCCGATCAGTGCACCCTCAGCGCCAAACTTTAATTTACCTTTTAATTCTTCAACAGCTCTGTCTTTTCCACTTAATCCTTCAAAGTCTGTTTGTTGTGTAAGACCTGTTAAGTCTGAGATGGTTCCAAGTTTACCTGGTGTAGATACAGCAAAATCTGTAAGACCACCAAGAGTTCCATAATAACCTGCTCTCTTTACAAGTTCTGTTCCCTTAGCTGCTCTAGTGGGTAAAGAACCTAATTGAGTCATGGTGCTTATACCTTTTAACTTTGTAATACCACCGGCTATCTTTACGGCTGCACCAAACGGAATACCAAACTGTGAGATTACAGAAGTAATATCACCCACAGCAGTTTTAGTGTCAGGTGTTATTTTATCAAAGAGATCATTTATGCCGTTAAGAAGATCTGTATTAGCAAGATAGTCAATAGGCATTGCACCTAAAGATAACAAACCTTGAACTGCTTGACTTAAACCTTTAACAGCACCAACAGGAACATCTATAAGATAATCTGTAAAGCCAACGTCTGTACCTCTTGGCTGTTCGATTTGATTTTCGCTAAAGCCCTTAAATGATTCAAAAGCCATGTTTCTCCTATGCTGTTTGAGGAATGACTAAGTTGACTCCATATTTAACATTAAAGTTACCTACATCATCTTGTGTTGTAATGTAAGCAAAGTCTTGCAGTGCTTCCGTACTGTTTACTAATAACTCAACAATGTCATCCGATATTTCTTTTGGTAATTTATTTCTTAATTCAGCATAAGTCAATTTAAGAACTTGTCTTTCGGGTGTAGGAGCACCTACCGTATCAGCAACGGTTTCTACTACTTCTGTTTCTTCTTGTGGTGTGCCTAATGCAAAACCTGTTCTACCACCTTCGGCTAAATATTGTTTTCTAAAACCTACGAATATATCATCAAACCCAGGTATTCTAGCTATTGCGCCCAATTGAGCTTGAAGTTCTAAAATCTCTTTATTTATCTTATCAATTTCTGTTTGTTTTGGTTTTTTCTTATTTTGTGCAACTCTTAATTTGTCTCTCTCTTTTCTAATATCGTCTGCAAGTTCAAGAACTCCACCACCACCTTTAGCCAATAATGATAAACCTTCTTTATTAAGTCCAGCAGCTTTAATTGTAACTGCGGAAATAATTTCTTCCCTAGATCTTGTATCACCCTGTTTTATTAATGCATCTGCCACCCTTGCAATATCTTTTTCATTTGCAGTAGGAGCATTTCTTTTAGCCTGCTCTGCTTCTTTTTTCTTAAATAATTCATAAGCTTTTAAGGTAACTGCTTTATCTTGTTTATCTCTTTGTTTAACAACAGGTATAGCTAGATCTGCAGCTTTACTTATTTTTTCTGATATTGAACCTGGTGTACCTAAAGCTTTTGCTAATATTAAAGCGTTTTCACCTCTTGTAAGATTTTCATTTTTTAATAGATCTTTTATAAACTCTGCTTCTTTTGCTATCTCTTCTTTAGGATCTAAAGTAATAGAACTATCTAAAGTTTTAGTAATTGTTCCTTCAGGTTTTTCTACCGTTACAGCCGCTATTTCAGCAGCAGTTGGAAACTCTTGAGGATAGTTTCCTACCTCTGTATCTTGATCCTGTATAACTGCCTCAGCTATAACTTGTGGTTGTTCAGGAATATTATATCCTCTGTAAGTGCCTGGACCTCTTGGCTCAGCTTTAAGAATTCCTCCAATAAATTCTTGAGTCTCTTTCATTTTATCAGCTCTATTTTGGTAGAAATCTTGTATGGTTTGTGGTTTTCCAGGGTTCAAAAAGTTTTGATCACCACCCCTATTATATCTTTGTCTTAGCATCGCTATGCCTGAGTTACCACCACGTCTAAAAGAAGGTCTTTTTAAAATCATGATTTACCACCAAATATTGTTCCCAAACCATAAGCTTGTAAGCCTGTTGAAAGAGCTTGTGATAATGGTCCGACAGAACCAGCACCACCTGGTTGTGTAGTTTGAGTTGAGATTGGTATACCACCAGCTTGAGAAGCTAATCCTGTGCCTAAAACATTTAATCTATTAATAGGTTCTTGATAAGCTAACTGCGCTTGTTGCTGTTGAGCATCTAATAATGCTTGGTTATAAGCTAAGCCACTTGTACCAGCAGCGCCTAACTGTTGAACATTAGCTGCAACTAAAGAAGGCTGTAAAGATGCTAATCCTCTTTGCTGTGCAAAAGCTTGATTCGCTAATTGATTAGCTTGACTAAAACCTTGACTTAATAATTGTGCTTGTAATGCTGCTCTGTTTCTATCTGAACCTGCTTGATACTCAGCTAATGCAACTCCTTCTCGTCCACCGCCAAATGCTCCAGCACCAATAGCTTGAGCTTGAATTGCTGGTATACCTTTTTGTGCTTGAACATCAAATTCAGCTAATGTTGTATCAAGAACTTGTTGTTGATACGGAGACATAAAAGCTTGGAATGCTTGTGGGCCCGAATAAGTTTGTGCTTGATCTAAGAATGGTTGAAAGCCAGCAACACCTGTGCCTGCGCCCGCGCCCATTAATTGTCCTTCAGGCCCAAATGATAATTGACCTAAACCTGCTTGAGTCGCTGCCGCTTGTTGGGCTTGTTGAGTTAAAACATTTTGTCCAGCAACTTGTGGTCCTAATTCAGCTAATGTAGGTACACCGGCTGTGCCTGGTGCTCTACCCACTTGTTGAGTTAATAAATCTACGTAATTTTCTTGAGCTGCTTCTAAAAAGGGTGCTCGTCTACTGAGTGTTTCGTATGTTGTTGCCATTATGCTTTACCTACCTGTTCTGCTTGTTTCATTACGTTGTATAACTTTTCTGAGCCTTTTTCAACACTGCCTCCGCCTATACCTCTAACGGCGTCAGCTGTTAAAACAAACTCATTTTTAGACAACATCGCTGGGACATCATCTGCTTTTTCTTTAACTCCTACAGGTACAAAACCCCCTGATTGTCTATAATCTAATTCTTTAACTCCAGCTGCATTTGTTCTTACAGGTATTTCAGTTGGTGTTCCTACATCTCCCCCTTTTTGATAACCTTTAATTTTTAAAAAAGCTTTTAATGCTTGAGCATCTTTAGGAAATTTACTTGGGTTACTTAATATTTTATATAGTTGAGGCATTGTAAAAGATCTGTCTGCTCCACCTAATTTAGCTAAGTTTTTAAATAAGAAAGATTTCTCTAATCTACTAAAGGTTAGCATAGGTATACCCCCTCCGCCTGCTTTCAATTCTCCTAGTCCTTGTTGTAGAGGATCTATTTGTTTTACTCCTGACAGGATACCCGTGCCATATTTCTTTTTACCACCAGTTCCTTCTCTTAAACCTATTCTGCCACCGTCAGCTTCCAGCTCTCTTAATAATTCTTTTAACATTTCTGCTTCTTTTTCTTCTTGAGTTTCATCGTCCATAGGGAAAGGACCTTGATCTGTTGGCTCACTAGGTTCAAAGATACCGACCTCGAAGTCTGTAATTTCATTTACCTTCTCAGGATATTTTTTAATATTTTCCATTAACGCTTCTATATTTAAAGTACCGTCTTGAAATCCTATTCGACCACCATCTTTGGCTTCAGTAGAGGGAACATAAGGTAATCCAGGAATTATGTTTCTTTCTTCAATAAAATCTGTTTTTATTTTTTCTTCAAATTTTTTTCGTTCGTCTTCAGGTAATCCTTGAAAAGTGTCTGAATGAAAATTAATAAAGTTTTGAATCTCTGTTTGTAATTCTCCTGCTATTTTCTCGTCTCCCCCTTCATCTAAAAATCGATCTAAACTATCTAACATATAACCAAAAGTAAACGGACCCAGTCTTTTTGTCATCCCTGGTTCACTGTAAGATTTAATTGTATTTCTTATATTGTTCTTATAAAATTCAGCATCAAATTTTTTCTCAGGTTCTTTGTCAGCGACTTTCATAATACCAAAATCACCACCAACATTAAAACCTATTCGACCACCATCTTTTTTACCTGCAAAAAAGTTTTGTAAATCTTCTGCATACTGTTCTTGTTTTTCTGCTTTTCTTGCTTCATCATATTCAGACTCGGTTAAATCTACACCCACATCGTCTGCTAATGCTTTTCCCTCCGCGTAAGAAGCTGTAAAAGCTATGGTGCCTAATAAAACATTTTTATCTAGATCACCATCCTTATCAAAGAAGATAGCTTTACCTACTTTTTTAGCAGCGTTTAAAGCTTCACTACCTATATTAGATACACTTGGATCTTTCATTATTCTTTGGAACACATTTTCTTTTACTGAGTCTACAACTTGTTTTGTGCCTTGATAGTCATTTAAATTTGTTGGTACTATACTATCTTTAAAAACCATGTTCTCAGTAAAGGTGTCTGCTCCTAAGTCTACTGGAGATCCACTTGTTAAAGCTACTTCGCTACCCTCATAACCTAAAGGTTGAACTTCAGATATAGGTGCATTAGGTTTTGAAAATAATTTACCTAAACCAGTATCAGTTCCTACTGGTGAACTAAAACCTGCTGTAAAACCTGCTGGAGTAAATGCACCGCCTGATGCAAAAGGATTACCTTGAAAACCTGCACCACCAATATATCTAGCTGCTTGTCCTCCTCCATAAGTTAATGCACCTGATTTAAATGCATCACTTAAACTTCCTGTTTGATCAAAAGATCCTATGCCTGCCATAGCTCCTGCTAATGCAGGATTAAACGGTGCAACAAAGGGGGCTGCTGCCGTGGCTACTTTTGAAACTTCGTTAGGTATAATTTTACGTGCAAATTTTTTGAGAGAACTACCTAAACCAAAGTTCTGTCTCGGTGAAAGGTTAGTGATACCTCCCCGATTCTGTAATTGTCTTTGCATTTGTGATCTTGATATAGCCATAATTTCCGTTAAATTAATTGTTAGGCAGGCGCAGAATCCTGTAATATAAGACTTTATTTGATTTTTTTAACAGGGTCAACTGTTTTGAGGCCTGTTAGTTCATCCCAAAAACGACCACAATACTGATGATCTCCTACATGGGTGATGTAGTCTAACACATAAAGATAAGTTTTACCGCCCATTTCCAACCATCTTTGACAGAAACCAAAGTCTTCTCCAAAATATCTTTTAGTTTTAGGGTCATGTAAACACTCAAATAAATTATACATATTAGGTTTTTTGGTTTCTTTACCATTGATAAACGTAGGTTGATAGATCTCTAGTTCTGGATGAGCCTCTATCATCTTTTCAATAACACTTCTTTTAATCAACATACATCCTGTGGGAGCGTGTGTAACTTCTACCAATCCTTCTTCCACATTAAACTTCTTAGGGTCTTTCATTTTAATTGGAAAAGTAAAACCTAGCTTCGACATATAATCAGCATCTTTAGCTCCATGTCTTTGGAGCTTTTTAAACATCTTATCCCAATCTAAAAACTTCATAGGATAGGGACAAGCTACGATATCCTTGTCTTTTTCTAACATTGTAAAGATAGTCTTGTGTTGAAAATCAATATCTGAATCTATAAATAAGAGGTGAGTATAATTATCTTTGTGACTTATAAAATCAGCCACACATAAATTTCTTCCTTGTTGAACAAGCGATGATTTAAGTAAAGTAAAACTAACCACAATGTTATTCATAATACAGGCTTGTTGAAATTTAAGCATAGCTTGTACATAATGAATACTTGCTCCACCATGCATAGGGGTACATACCATAATTTTATATTTGGGATTCACCATCGTAGGTCTGTTAGTTAAGTCTATAGTTTCTACACCTTCACCAAACCATATAGGTTCATTATTTTGCATTTAGTAATCCTTCCAATGTTCTTTTCCAGTTGACAGCTTGCTTAGGCCAACCATAATACTTTCTTGCGTATTCTGATTGTAACATTAAATGTTCATGTAGGGAAGGGTCGGATAGTGTTGGTACGACCGCATCAATAGCGTAAGCAAATTTTTGAGATAAAGCTTTGTAGTTATTATCAAAAGGAATGTACAAAGCATATTCAGCGCAAGTTTCATAGAGAGCTCCAAGGTCCGTGAGCATACAGTAAAGACCCGCAGCCATAGATTCAATCGCCGAGATACAAGAAGT
>VTLG01006133.1_pt1 | contig 22147 bp, 9 predicted proteins | sample 4694571 | NCBI WGS metagenome assembly VTLG01 (sample SAMN12604809, study PRJNA352737) | marine metagenome | biome: ENVO:00000447; feature: ENVO:00000209|ENVO:00000569|ENVO:01000036; material: ENVO:00002151; isolation source: viral sequences binned using virsorter ... | reverse complement strand
ATCATCGATCTGATCATTAGTCATTTCCTGTACGCCCCAACTTTCTATCTTTTCAAAAACAATTCCAACACTAGTTTGTCCAGTATAATTTGAACCGGAAGCATTTAAATAACTATAAAATTCAGCAGTATCATCTTCTAATGTTAATTCTGTGGATGCGCCCGTACTAGAAACAGATTGTACTTTAATCCATTGTCCGACTGATAGTATTCCATATTGTTGATATCTAATTATTAAGTAATCGCCCGCGGCAAATACATCATCATATGTACCTGAGGGAGATATTGTTATAGTTGTTATTTTTCCAATATTCGCTGAAGCACCGGAACCAGTTTCTGTTACAGAACCTATGTATAAATTACCGGTTTCACTAGAACCTAGCCCGGTATTCGCTCCAAATGGCAATATTCGACAAGGCTTGCTCATTAGTTAATCCTCTTCCAAAAAGTATACGGTTGGGAATCTAAGGAAGCTAACACAGTTCTCCCCGTATATTGATTACTATAAAATCCAGCATATTGTCCTGAATACATTCCTACATACATTTGAGAATAATACCCTTCAAATCCGGATGAATAAATTCCTTCGAAACCTTGTGAATATATTCCTTGAAACCCCTTTGAATAAATTCCCTCATATTGATTAGAATAAAATCCAGCAAATTGATTAGAATATTGTCCAGAATATGTTCCTGAATAAACGCCAGAATAAACGCCAGAATATGTATGAGAATAGGAGGGCCCGGAGCTTTGTGCCTGTGGATTAGGAGATTCGCTTCCAGACCCGTATGTTAAAGTATATGCAGTTGTATACCCTCCCGCATAAGGACCTTGATATCCGCCTGCATATCCACCGGAATATCCTTGCGAATAGAAACCTTCAAAACCGCGTGAATAAAGTCCAGTAAACTGCCCTGAATATATACCAGTATACTGCCCCGAATATATTCCAGTAAATTGTCCAGAATACAGTCCCAAATATTGTCCCGAATATATTCCTTCATACATTTGAGAATATATTCCTTCATATCCTTGAGAATAAATTACATCGGCAGTATCTGTTAAATAATCTGTATATGCTCCGGTTTGAACCCATGTTCCGGGAGTAGGTGCAGAAGTACCAACTACTAATTTATAATAACCAATATCTTCTCCGACACTATTATTCATCAAATAATTTCTCCACTCCGCCGCTAATGATCTAATATCGGCATCAGACATTTCCTGAACACCATCATTACCGGACCTATTATAAACAGGTCGATCACCAGAAGTTGTATTGGGAGCGGTTTTTCGCCATAACCTATAAACAATTTCACTATCAGGACCAGCTTGTCTATAAGTTTCTGTTAAAGCATCACCAGCATAAATCCATGTATCTGCATCGGGCGCGGCAGAACCAAAATAATAACCTCCTACAGGATATAAATTAGTTCTCCAATTATTAGAAACTCTAGCTAGAATAGTAGCTGTTAAATCAGCAAAGGACATTTGCTGAAGTTTATTACCTGAAGAAATAAATTTTGTTGGATAGATTACGTTAGCTGTACTAGCAGCGTTGGATTGTTCTTGATATAAAGACCACGTGGTAGTGGTAAAATTTCCTGCGGAAATAGGATGATCACCTACATCATCGCCTCTATATCTATTATCAAAAGAACCGATGTTACCATCATTATTAGCATATGCAGTACAATTTCCTCTTACACTATATACTTGATTAGATGCGAACTCTTGTAGAACAAGAGGTACTATCATACTGTCGATTTCTGCATCGGTCATCACTTGAACAGCCGATCCAGAATTGTAAACTTTTAATGGTGATGCCATTTGTTTTCATCGTTTTTAATTAGGGTCCGAGTCTTGTACCGGAAGAGTCATAAATTCCAAATGCTACCCAAGAACTTGTTCCAGCAGCATCCGCACTTTTCAAAAAATAATTTGTTGCAGCGGTAGTACCTGCAGTAGTTTTAAATGTACCGGCATGCGTAAATACACCGTCGTGAACAACATCGGCATCGATATCTAAATCTCCATCAAAATCTGATGTACCTGTTACTTGGAAAGCTCCATTGACTTTTCCACCATCTGATATTAACCATGCACCGAGAGAACTTTCATATGTAAATGAATGTTTAGTTGTAGCAGGTATAACTAGACCTCCGCCACTAGCTTGTGCATCGGTATGACATTTAGCCCAATCAAACGTTCCGGTACCAGAATAACCTGTTAATGTAAATGTTGTAACTGTTGGTACTGTTGCAACTATGTAAATTCCTTCATCTGTCAGCCCGGAAGTACCAGCGCGTGCTATAAAAACTTTATCTGAAACTGATAATCCGTGATTTTCAGTAACATTATTTCTTTGCGAAGTAATAGTACCAGAAGAGGCATCACTATCACTATAAACGTTTCCAGCTAAACCAATTACAAAAGTTTTATCTTCAGTAACTGAAACTGTTGTATCATTATAAGTTCTGGTGCCTTGAACAACCAAATTACCAGTAATAATAACCTGATCGGAATCGATAGTAGTATCTGGCGTGTGTATATGAAACCAACTAGAAGGTGAAACATTACACCACTCAGCTGAATCATAAAGATAAGTATTTCCTCTTAAATTAACTCTATTTCCAAAATTCGTAGTTCCACCAACGTTTACAGTGCCGCTAACTTTAAGTTGTGCATCACCAGTTGTGGAACCCATACCGATTGCGAGGTTACCTGAAGTTCCCAGATTCATTCGTTCGGTAGATTCTGTTATAGAATTACCAGTAAAAAATCTAATTATATCTTCATCACTACCATTATCTGTAGTAATTTTTGTATCAGCATCTTGATCTTCCGGATTAGCTAAAGGATAAAATAACGTTCCTGTATTTCCTTCAAATCTAGTTAATGTTGTATTCCATCTAATCGAACCTGTTCCACCGGCTCTTTCTGCACTAGATCCTGTTGGTACATGTACTGCAGCGGAAGAATTTGATCCTACTATGCCTCCTACATGAACTGTTCCCCACCTCCAAGTACTATTACCAAAATTTCTAGCCTCATCGGTATAAGGAATTACATCGGCATCTATTCTCGCACTAATTGTTAATGTATCAGCAGAAGTATCACCGATATCTGTATTTCCTGTTATTACTACATCTTTATCTACAGTTAAATTTGTGTTTATGAGAACACTACCACCTACAACAGCCGATTCCAAAATTCCAATACCGCCATTTGAAGTAATCGCGCCTGTAGTGGTTGACGTTGCATTTGTGGTATTAGAAACATGTACTACATCTTTACCACCCTGAGTTTGGGTGTACATTAATAGTTGATTAGTACGAGTTCTCCATAAGTCAAACGTATCTGATAAAGCTACGTTAGCTGCCATTGTTATCCTTTTCTAAAACTTTATATATTAATTTTTCAATTTTATCCACAGTAGATTTTAATTGTTGGAGTTGTTCGTGATGATCAGCCATCTGTTCTCGACTTTCATCGTGAGCTTTTTGTTTTTTAGCTGCCGCCATACGTTCCAATCTATGTCTATTTAGAGCATCTTTATCTGTATTTAATAAAGCTTTGGAATGCACATCTCTAACAAATCTTGGATCTTCTGTTTGTACTTTACTCATCTAATGCTATTGCTCTTAAATCTTTCACCTTTGGTACATCTAATGTACTAGTTGAAAGCAAACATAATTTAATTGCGAAGGTTTTAAACTTCTTATAATTCGTTCCATTATCATCCGTATAATCAATTGAATCGCCGGCTGATCTATATAAAAATTCTTTAAAATCATCTTCATTTAATGAATTAACAGAATTTGCAGTTTCTTGTTCTAATTGAATATATCCTCTGTCATCAAATGAATCTGTGTCATCCGGACTCAATACTTTTGCATATACATGTATTTTTGCAGATTCCGGTTTATAGGCATTAACTATAACTTTTAAATCTTCTGCTTCAAAACCATCTTCAAGATTAACTTTTCTTGTTATATATTTAGTATTGATCGGTCCACCTTGACTATCTAATTCACTACTTATAACTATATTACAAAGGTTAGTTCCTGTATGACCAGGATCTGATACAGTTACCGTCGGTGACCCTGTATAGCTAGAACCACCAGCTGATACAGTTGCCGCTGTAATTTCACCCGATGTAATTGTTAAATCTATCGTCGCGCCGGTTCCATTTCCTCCATCTACTGTTGCAACCGCTGAAGATGTATAATTAGAACCAGCATTAATTACATATACTTGAGAATTTGCAATTGCAGCATTATCTATATCATTTTCAAGAGCTATTAAACTAAATCTTGAAATATCAATAATAGGGGCAACATATTTTGATGTTGATCTAATTCCAACATGACAGCTAAATGAATTAGCCGTATTAGCTTGCATCATCATACGTTCTGTGGGATAAACATTTTTATCTCTTTCGCCTTGAACATAATCAGTTGAGGTGTAACTGCCGGCTGTATTCGAAGTTTTATAAGAAAAACTAAGTGTTGAACTATCAAATTGCATTATTGATGTATTAAGTTTATATACATCAGCAAATACATTAGATGTGGCGGCGGACTGACTTGAAGAATTGGACATCAAAATTATATTGCCTTGATTTATTGTTGTAAAATGACATCTCTTGATTCTCATCATTAAAGCTTCGCCTGGAGATTTATTTACAACGCCTGCATTAGTAGGCAAATATAAGTCTTCTACGTTCGGTTGTTTCGGTATTCTAAAATTGGGACTAATAGCTGCCGTACTTAAAGGATTTAGACCTTGTATTCCTGTCCATAATTGATATTCACTACTATTAGAAATGATTACTAATGCATATTCATCACCGGTTAAATAAACAGGTGCGGGAAATACAAATGTAGTAACATGTTCTGTATTTGCTGCTTCTGGTGCTGAGACAGTAGTTTGAATTGATTCTGGTTTTAGGGTTGCTTCAGCAAATGGTAGAATTGTTCCGCAACTTGGTAACCCATTAATTAGAGGTCTAATTTGAACAGTAACGGGTAATTGAGGTGTAGAGCTATTAGCGGTTGCTTTTTGTCTAAAAAATAAATCAACCTCTTTAACAAAAACACCTTCTACATAATTACTCTTGTTAACAATAAATGTTTGAGTCAGTGGATCCATCCAACCTTGAGATCCTTCAACTCTACTAGTAGCACTTGTTATAACATTTTCATTATTAACATCTTCTCTTCGTGAAATAGATGGTCTTGTTGAAATTGAAGTTGCTTCCCTGCCATCCAATAAACCTCTTACATAAAAAGTACATTCTGCAGCCATGGTAGAACTTGCAACGTTATCATTTGGTTCATCGGTAACTCTTAATAATCTTTCGCCGGCTTTATGTGCTGTGCTAGGTAAGCTAAGAACTCCAGCAAAATCTCCTGCTAAATTGGTTGCCATATAAGAAGCCTGTCCTTTTGTGGGAACAGTTCTATTAGAAACTACGCCTGAAATTCCACTATTGGAAGCTAAAATAGTTGTTGTACTTGGACTAAATGATTGATCTATATCAGCATTATCTCCATTTTGATCATGAGATTTAATTACTTTAATATAACCAGTTGCTGTTCCACCCGAAGTAGTTTTTTCTGGCATAATTACTTGACAAACATTAGCACCTTCGGAAAGAGTTTCTCCCTGAATTAAATGTTTAGAAGTATCCACATTATTAAGAACAAGAAAAGGCATAGGATATACATTAGCTGTAACATTCGTACCATCAAAAAATATTGATACATTTGTTGCCGGCTTCATTCCTTTAGCAACGAAATATATTCTTTCATCATCTGGGGCAAATTGTGATTTTAGTAAATGAGATTTCATCCAAAAAGTCATAGAAATATCTGCGACCTTATTACCTAAACTTCTTTTAATAGAATCAGGAATATTCTTTGAAGTAATACCTCTTCTAGTTTGTCCTTGAGAAATAAGTGTTGCTTTTCTTATTCCTCCTGAAGTTGCACCGGCATCTTTTACGCTTATTTCTGGTTCTGGGTTAATTTGCTCACCAGTCCAAATTTTTGTCCAATCATCCCATTGAGATCCGTGTCCACCATTTACAGCTCCGAATTGCCAATTATCATTAACTCCTTCTAAATTGACTAACACTTCTGGTCTTATAGTAGCATCATACCATACATCAGAATCTGGAAATGTTTTTATTCCTCCGGAAAATTGAGCTAAAGCATAAGGATTAATTGCTTTATAAGAACTAGCCAATGGTTGATTAACTAAATTAGCTGTTGTAAATGGTAGAGTAGCTAATTCCGGACCAGGTAAATGATATGAAATATTATTACTAGATCCTTTTGACAGTTGAAAACCATAAGCATCTGATTTAAACGGAGGTCTTAATTCATTTTTTTCTATGTCTATAGAACATAGATAATCTGTGTTTATTACGTCACCTATAGAATGGCCTTTAAATCCATCTACAAGAATACCATTCTTAAATCTATCTCCGGCAGGATTGAAAAGAGAATCTTTTGTTGATCCGCCCGATATAGATGTTGCGGCAGCTTCTTTTTCGAGCATTGATAATGCTGTATAATATTCAAGATTTTCAATTCTTTTCTCTAACTTACCAATATCTCTCATTGTATATCGTCTATTATCAATATACTTGGTTTTAATATCTCCAGTATTAAAAGTATAAGGAGGAATAGTTAGAGTATATAATGTTATGGAATCATCATCGTCTGGAGGAGTAATGGGTTCCCGCGCAGGAACTCCTTTAATAACCCTAAAGACTCTATCTTTAGATAAAATCAGTTTATCTTTTCGACCCAAATAATATTGAGTATTAAATTGTAATGCATATTCAGGATCTGGAGTACCTCCAGCAGCGCCTAATTGAGATGATGGAAAAGCAGCATTATTAGTAGTAAGATCATTTGTTGTATTAGAACCTTTATCATTATTTGCAGAATATCGCGACGGTCTAAAATCTATGCTATCTCTTAATTGAATTTCTTCACCCGTTGTAGGACTTGTAAATGATGGAATTTTTTCAAAATTAAGACCTAATCTCTTAACTCCGGCTAAATTATAATGATAACCAGTATTAGCACCTACATCAGCATATGATTGGACCGAAAAGTATCCTGCTAGTGCATCTTGAATAGGTGGATCTAGAGCAGGATTACTAAAATGATCAACAATTACTAACATTTGACCTTTTGGCGCCGCGGCACCAGGTTTTAAAATAATAGACGCATGATCATAAAAGTTATCTCTTTGACCATTATCTAATTCATAATTTGCTGTAATATTTACTGCTGTTGTCGATGTTAAATCTCTAAGAGCTGCTAAATGTGTTGCAGAAACCGCTTCAGATTTATCTCCAGAATCAATAACATATACTAAATTAAATACATCTGAAATCATTAAGTTATCTTTTTTACCGGCCTGTTTATTAGGTAATATAAAATGAACTTGTCCTTTTGATATATCGGAATTAGATGATAAATTTGTAGTATTTCCAATTGTTAAAGTTTTTGATCTCGGAGTTGCATTTGCTGTTCTAATAGTTGAAAGAATTTCAACTTGATACGCACCATTTTTTGAATTTAAATTTAATGTAGTTTGAGATGCACTATCAATAGTTGCTGTTCTTCCAGTTGCTGAAGAAAATTCTAATATTTGACCCGCGGTCAATTCCTCTCCTGTAACATTATCTATAGGAGGATTTGAAGGGTTATCAATTGTTTTAATAACTACAGAATACAATTCTTTTGCTGTAGAAGCTGGTAAACTTCCTGTTCCTATAAAAGATCCTGATGCGGTTGAAACAGTTGTTGTTCCAGCAATGGGAACAGATACAGATTGAAATGTTTTATAGGTATAAGTTATCCCATCCGGAATAGAAGCTAAAGGTGAAAATGGTAACTGAAAAATTAAATTATTTTTACTTGTACCAGCCAATAAAGCTGTGCCTTCGGGGTCGTTATTAAATCTTGATAATTTATCTATATCGGCTTGAGTTGTCTTAACTACATGTGAACTATTAGCTTCATTTAATTGATCTACAGCTGCGTGCTTAACAACCAAAGATCCTAAATCTTGAAATTTAAAAGAAATAGAAAAAGTTGAATTAGATTGAACTTTTTGTGATAATGCGGTGTTACATATTGCTTTATGTTGAGAACCAATAGCTATATATTCCGCAATAGTAACAACATCACTAGTAGAAGTTCCAGCAAATGTAGTATTAACTGTAAGAGTTGCTCCTTTATATGCTCCGTTAGCAAAGGAAGTTTCTGCTGCCGGCATTCCAACTGTTATAAGATCATCACCTTCTCCGGAAACTTGTGTATTAATAGTTTTATTTAAACGTATATCATATATTCGAGATGAATAAACTGAATGATAATGAGTAGTATTAGCTGTGGTTAGATCCGCTTGTTCCCAATCAAACGATCTTATTCTTGCCGTACCCATTTTTGTTTGATTGTATTTTGTCAATGCATCTGAATCACCTACTGCTGAATTAACAGACGCGGCAGCACAACAATGAAGATCCACAAGTTCATGTTTAGAAATATCAAACGTTCCTAAAACTTTATTGAGATATAAAGAATTTCCATAATCAGCAGCAACTATATAATCCGAAATATTTGCAGTATCTCTTCCTTTTTCGACATCAATATATCGTGTAGCGATACTTTCATATTCATATCCTTTTACATATGCCTTACCTGCTTCTAATCCAGCAGAAATTAAAGAGTTATTACCGGTTATATGATCTTTTAATTGAATTCCAAATGGTCGAACAGTATAACTTCCGCTTTCATCGAAAGTCCGGCGCGCCATTGTTTTTTCAATTTCTGCATATAGTGGATATCTCGTTTCTGTTGTTTTAACACCTAATTCAACTCTAGTTAATTCGATAAATTTTTCACCAGCAAATTCTGAAATAGTGTCACTAGTGGTAGTCGTTGTTCCATCAGTACCGACTGTTTCTGTTACTATATCTAGAGCTGCTAATGTTAAATTTATAGCAAATCTATCAGCACCAGGTGCGGCATAGTTAGCAGTTCCTTGAGCATTATCCAAAATAGATGGATCATCATCTGTCTGAACGATTTCTTCAGTAGCAAGTAATCCAATTCTCTTAGTAGGAATATTACTATATTTGTCTAATGAAATAGTTTGATCTTGAACAACTACAAAAAAACCACTAATATAAAAAGCGCCTTCCGAAATACTTGCAATAGATGCAGTATTTTGAGATTCAGCTATACCGGCTACTCCACTTAAACTAACCGTGTTAGCTTGCCATGGCACGCCTTCTAAAGTAGCAATTGTTTCGCCGTCTACAAAATCTCCACCACCTAATTTTGAAAAAAGTAATGTTGGTTGATCTGAAACAGTTCCGGGCTCAGCTTTAATAACTAAACCTTTAGCTCCTGATGTTTCACCAGTGACAGTTTTCCCGGCAAAATTAGTTACAGCAATATCTGCATTATCAAATGCTGATTCTAATTTTAAGGAATTAACTTGATTATTAAGGGTAACATCTCCACCAAAAACTTTACTACCTTCTTTGAAGATATTATCACCAAACCTAGTTACCTGTTCTTGTAAGATTGTTTGTAATTGAGTTAACTCTCTTGCTTGAACCGCAAAACCAGGCCTGAATAAAATTCTATGAAAGTTTTTATCTTTATCATAGTCATCATAGTATGGTGCAATGTTAAAATTTGTTTTTACTCCAGACACTTATATCTCTTTATCTAAGGTTTTGCCGGCCAATTTGAAACATCTCTGCCTGGCTCTTCAAACTGCTTGCGAAAAACGACACCATCCGTATCCTCCATTGCCCACAATTCATTTCTATAAGTGAGCCATTCTGCACTATCCGGATCATCCGTCAATTGCTTATCGCATTCATCTAACTCACTCCGGTACTTCTTTTGATCGGCCGTCATGATTCTCCTTTATTTAAAAATTTTAGAAATTAATTATTAATTTCACATCTTCAATTTGGTCACTAGCTCTTGAGATAGGTGATCTATTTTCAACATACAGAATATCACCAGTATATTGTTTCAAGTCAGGTCCTTCAATAACACTTGTGTTAGCCGTAGTTCCAGCACCGGATATTGTTAGAGCTTCATTAGCTTGAAACGATCCGGGAGTTGTATCCCAACCAGCGGTTGAATTGGATCCTTTTGTAACTTGTGTTATTCTCAACTTACTTGTACCGGAAGCCCAGTCAACAACCCTTCCTGTGGCTCCTGATTCTGCTCCTGTTATTAAATCATCTGCTATATAAGCTGCTCCAGAAAATGATTGAAGTGTACATCTAAGAGCTTGATCTCCTAAAGAAATTACCGCCGGAGTTCCAAGATCTGTTCCATCTGTAGTATTAGCAGCATTTGGATGTGAAATTAATCCAATCTTTCTGAAATCATTTGCAACTGTAAATTCGCCAGATTCATCATTTTCTAGTCTAACATTAACCATTATATTAAATCCGCCTAATTCTTCAACAGAATCAAATCCATGACCACCTTTAGGTTCAATTGCGGCTACTACAGTGGCATCATCTAGATTCCAAGAAGTATTAGCTAAAACATTAACTACTGCATTTGTATATCCAGATCCAGCTGCGACAGTTATAATATCTGTTAATCCAGATGCATTAGTTCCATTAGATCTACAATTTGCTCCAGCACCATCGCCTAAAATTTGTAACCTAGGAGCTATTTGAAAATTATCTCCTTGAGCCGGTGCGGTTGAAACTGCTGGTGAGAAAGTTATAACTTTAGTAGATTGTGCGTAATCTGTAACAGTTCCACCTTGACCTTCGGCATCTCCTGAAGTAAAGAATATATCTGAACCAACATAAACGTCATCTGTAGCTGCAGCTGTGCTGTGAATTCTAACAGAAACTGTAGTATGAGCATATGCTCCACCAAAACCATTATCTAATGTGTTGGTTTCAAAAATTAAATATTCTAATCCTCCAACGGTGCCATTAGCTGTTTTTCTGTAGATATTAATAGCTCCATCAACAGCTCCGTTCTCAACATCTCTTTGCAAAGTATTTTCTTGAGTGGCAGAAGCCATAACAACGTTTGAAAATCTAACTTGTTGTACTGGAATATAATTTGTTGTTACAAACTTTAGGGCTGATGCTGCGGAAATCGTATACATATATTTCCACTTATAACCATCAGATCCAGGTGTAACAAGCGCAGTTGTCTGTCCGGTAGGTTTAGCTAAACTATTACCAGATGTGTTATTGTTTGCTAAGCACTTATAAATGTTAAATTCATCTGTCATAACATAAAATGATTGTGCTAACATTCCTGGTTCTGTATTATCATAAGCATAATAAGGCGTATTATTGGCCCAATTATACCTAGGAATACAATGTGTCACGTCGGTAGATACAACCTTTTTGGCTGCAATCATATCCTTCCAGTGACTATAATAAGTGTTTGATACATCATCGGTAGGTGAAGGAGGTGTTGTGTCTGAATCTGCTGCCGCGGCTCCTGCTACATTAGCCCAGTTCTGGACACCACCGATGAAAAGATACATATTAGATTCTAAGTATGTATCGCCCGCGACTGTATTCGCGAATGTCGTCATTCCGTAATCTTCGTCAAAAGACTCCCGAAATTGTCTTGCATTGAACATTCTAAATTTGTTTGTTACTAAGGCCGGCATTTCGATTACTCCAATCTTTTATTTTTAATTAATTACTCTAAAACTGTATGTTGAGCAACGGCATCTAATACTCCTTCTGGAAAATATTTATTACCGCGATTATGAATGTTAAAAGTCGTTGTGGTCAAATCGCCCACGATATATTTAGCGTCATGACGACTATAAATATTCATTTTTCTATTCGGTTCTTGACCTATTCCTGTATTTATGAGATCTTCATATAGTAAAAATTCAGATTCAATTATTAGCTTACCAATCGAAGAAGTAGCAGCATTTGTGCCATCTTCTGCTAATAATTCATCTCCATCTTCTAATAACATCCCATCAGACTCTTCTAATATTATATTTATATCATCAAAGTAAACAGTTGAACCCTGTTCCAAATTTCTAACTGGGGTCACATTTGTGTGGACTAAGCTGTTAATTACTTGACCATCATATTGTTCAGCTGCATCTATAGAGTCATGTGCTAGAAAATATTCATCAGGATAAGGGGAAGTCCTAACCGGACAATATGTTGGAAATGGATATTCTGTAGTTGTCAAATCCCATTGTGGTGAATATGTTTGATGAATTGGTAACTTAGCAGTTATTCTAATTATATCGTTTTGTACAGCAATCCCAATAATATTATCAGGATGATTACTATAAGCTCCAAATTCTTTTATTGTTGAATCTCTATAGTCAACATAATAATTTGTACCTTTTGTTAATCCTGTTCCAGGGAGTGGATTATGAGAGCCAGTTGGAAAAGCAGCCATTTGTAGAGATTTGTCTATTGTAACGACTTCACCCCAATCGCCGGATGCTATATCTGTTTTTGCTAATCCTAATAATGAATGAGAACCATCTAATTGGGGTTTAGCAGTACCATCACCTTCGCAAAATACTAGTTGAATTTTTCCATTAGACATTAAACCAACTACTTGTCCTTTACTAATATCTTCATTAGCCCGATATTCATACATTTTCCATTGAGGAAAAGATAAATCTAATTGATCTTTAGTTGCTGCTTTTCCTAATTTAATTCTATCTAAACTATCTGCAGAAGTTATTGTAGGCGGCACTGTAGTGAGCCAACATTCGTGGTCGCTACCTTTTTCCCAAACTATTTGACTATAATTGGGATAATATTCTGCTCCCGGTATTAAATCCCAAACACGTTCTTCTATAGAATCTGTATCTCTTACTGTTACAACTTCTCCTACTTCGGCATCTTCATTAACTATTCCTAATAATGAATGAACATAATTAATACGTGGAAACAATACGTTTCCTACTTCATATACTCTTTCTACTTTTCCATCAGGTCTTAATCCCACTGCCATTCCACCATATACTTTTGCACCCGCAACTATAAATGTATTTGGATTATTTAATTTTCTATCTCTTGGCCTTGCATACGATTGACCAGATAAGGTTGCTTGAGTTCCTGTATTAATAGCAGTTAATTGTGGTTCAGCGACCGCTGCAGCTGGAGTGTGTGGAGTCACTTCTATAGTTGAAGAAAGAACTGATTTATTTTCCGTCATTATTGGGCCACCATAGCCAGAATGATTATGACAGTATGCAAATAATGCACGATAAAAATCAGGTTCCCAATCAACTAGTTCATCCGGAGGTAACCAAGTTTTATAAGTATGATCTGGGATTTTAAAGTCGACATAAGCACCGCCGCTGCCGGCAGTACCTGTAGTAGTGGAAGAAAATTCCATACTTGATGTCCAACTTCCATTATGAATACCATCAAGCACACTAGCAAATTTTAATGGATGGTTTGCATTAGAACTATCTTCTTGATTGAAACGATATGTAACCCCTTTAATAAGTTTTCTTGACCAAGCACTATCATTAATGTTTACACCATCAAAATGAAAATCAGTACTTGCAACTGTTACCATTATTTCTTGTAATGCAGGATTTGGATATTCTGTTATGGGCCAGCCAAACGCAGCTTCTGGAAAAGTAGGTTCTATAACAGAGTCTGCCATGCTAACATAAGTAGACACGCCTGATAAAGTTGGAAGATCAAGTTGTATCCGTTGTAAGCCCCAACGATCAAAAATTTCGAGGTGAGATTTAACTTCGAGATAATGATTAGCTTTCCACAAGTTCGCAAGTAATTCAATTTCTTCTTGTCCGTAAGTATAATAAGTAGTAATTGTTGGCATTACATGTGTTCCGTCCGGAGATCGATACTTACCTAATATACCTATCTCTAACCAATAATCTATACCGCCTTTACGTGCTGTATCTGGGTCTCCATCTCCACCTAGGCCCCAATAGGTGTCGGCTGGTCTTTGTGCTCCAGCAGTTGCGCCCCATGCACTTGTCGTATGCACTGGGCCCCATCTATTTTCTGTATTATAGTGAGTTGACTTACCCCATAATGAAACTCCGCCAAAGGCACTGTGGCCCGTACATTCATTTCCTTCATAGTGACCGGGAATGACTAATTCTGGAAATACATTTGGATACCAAGGAGCAATTTTTTCAGTAGAATTAAGACGCGCTTTATCATGCTGCGAAAAATGATGAGGTATTTCTACTCTCCCTGTGCGATTTGAATCATATCCATCGTTCCACGGATCAAATTGTCCAGCCAAACCTCGGCTGTAAGGTTCATAGTCCCATCCACGACCAACTAACCAATCTACTCGTCCGGCATGAAATGCAAAATGCCTATCGTCTGTTGTAACACCAAATCCTATTGTTCGCGGATCCAAAAATTCAATATGCATTTTATGAACCTCGCCCGTCCACATATCAATTTGTCCGAAAATACTAGTATAAGGACCCATGGTAGTACTATTATAAATTGTATCGGTGCCTCTCTGGCTGACTGTAAGTGGACCATATGTAGGAATAAATGCTGGTGTTCTATCAACAAATAATTCAAGCTTTTTAATAGTATCTGATTCAGCAGATACGTCTACATTTAACAAAAGTAATATTCCAATCTCTCCAAAAACATTCCAACCTGCAGGATGAACAAAAGATCTAACTAAATCTCTAAATTCATTAATTTGAATGTCCGATCTTAAAACGTACGAAAAATCTTGATAATAGTAAGAATCTTGAATCCTGATAATATCACTAATGAATCCCATTTGATCTTGAAACTTACCGGGATAATTTGTTATAGCTGTTCGTATAGCTAAAAATGTTGCATTATTATCTCCCTCGGGACAAGTCACATCAGGTAAAATATTATAATTAATACCTGCTGTAGTAATTGAAAGGGATTTGATAGCTCCTGTTTTTAAAGCTCCGGCTTTTAAAATAGCATTGTTACCATAACCAGAATTTATTTCCTGATAAGAAGAATTTGAAGATGCTAAAGTTGCTGTTCTAGCACCTTGGGAAGAAATGATTATTTCGCCAGGAATAAAATCTGCGGGTTCTAACATCATAAATGATTCTATATCATCAGCAGTATTAAATCCTTCATATTGAATTTTTCCGCGAGATGATATATCAGCGATTGATATATTATCTATATGTAAATCATATGATGTAGAAGTTTGAGTATTTGCAAATAAATAAACAGCGTGATAACGATCTGAACTTGCTACAAATTTTCCTTCGAAAGTATAAACTTGATCCGCATTAGTTGTTTCTGGAAGCGTATAAACAACTGTTTGAGTTAATCCTATTTCGGAACCTACCGGTTCATAATCTACATCAGTATCTGAATGACCATATCTTAATTCAGTAAATCTGAGACTTTTGCTGGCTCTAAAAGAAATTTTAGCATTATATTGATTTCCGGGAATAATAGTATTCGCATATGCTTCACCTTCTTCACTATCTATTGAACGTAAACCAATATAAGTATCTAACTGATCATTAACCGCTATCTTACCACTATATGAACCGGAAATAGTATTAGATGTTTCTAATGAAAGTGTGTGGCTGCCGGTATCTACGGCTGTTCTTTTTGAAGAAAAAGCTGAAAGTCCTGAAATACTTCCATCCTCAAAGTCCCCAACATTATTTTGAAGAACATTTACATCTTCAAGAGAAAAAGTTGTTTCTTCATCTTGAACCTTCATGGTACTAAAAGTAGAATTTGATGTAGAATTAACAGAAGGTAATATTACTTTTGCTTTCTTACCAGATGTTACCCCTATAACAGATTCACCAAATCTATATTTTCCATAAACATTTTCAGCTAAATTTAAATATGTTAATCGACCAGTATTTTTTCCTGTTATAGGATCTTCAAATCTCCATTGTTCTAGACCTAAAGTAGATTCATTTTTTGCTGCATATCTAGGAGCTCTTATATAATCAAGTCCTGTAGTTATTACTCGAGTTTCAGAAATGGACCCGAAACCTGTATAGGTATAAGCAGTTCCTCCATAATAATCTGAAACTGATTTTGAACCATCTCCGAATTGATTTTCATATTCTCCTTCTTCATCTGTAATTTCATAATAACCGGCGGGTTGAATCGTGCTAATGGTAAACATATTAGATTTACCTGGAACTGCAGATCCATTTGCACTGTAATAAAGATCACACATTGAACCATCAACAAAATTAGGAGCTGTTGGGCTTTCTAATGCATATACAAAAGCTGAATTATTTACTGAAGGGCCTGCAATTGTTCCCCTGGTTCCTGTTTTAGAATCATAGACATAATAACCTGGTTGTATATCATCTTCAAAAGCTTTAGTGTGGAAAAGAATATTATCTCCAGCATCAGCGGTTCCATCTGTACTATCAATAAGAATTAAACCATCTCCTTCTTCTAATAATATATTTGCTCCGGCGTCTGCGGTATCTTGATTTGCTACTTCCGCAACAAACGTAATTGTATTACTTGAGCTAAAGTGTGTATTAATATTTTCTGGATATTTAACATCTTCTTCTTCAATTGAAAAAGAAGCCGAATTTAATAATATAGCTGATGGAGAGGTTCCACCTTCAGCAACTGATATAGCTGCGCTAACCTTTGTATTAGAACTTCTAAACACTCCTGTGGGAAGCACTTTGGAAATTACACCAGTGTGGCCTCTTCCTCCGGTTCCGGAATTATTAATTTCTAAACGTTCACCTCCATAATAACCATTACCTCCATCATCAATGATAATTTCATCAATAGCACCATTAGCAGTGGTAGCCACGCGAGCTACAGCCCCTTTTCCGGCACCACCTGTAATTATAAGTTCATCGTTAATGGCATATCCTGTTCCATTACTTATAATATCAATTTCACCAATAACCGCAATACATGTTCCTCTAGAAGAACCTGTGGGGAAATTCATTGCTTTAACCACGTCTTCCGAATTATCACTTCCCATTAATTCTGCGTCAACATATGTTTCAATTGTTGCTATTGTTTCGTCTGCTTGAAAATCAGAATAAACATCAAAACGAACATCATATCCTTTAGTATAATCGGTTAAAAATAATTCTGTGACACCAGTTGTTCCTTCAAAATATGAAATTGAATTATCAACAGTAGCTGTTGCTTGAGATTGTTCACCTTTAATAATTTTACTATTAAAATCATCTGGATATAAAGATGTTCCAGTAAAAATTTTAATAGATTTTAGTGATTTCCAAGTTCCATCAGATGGTCTTAATAATCTTTCTTTTGGATATATAAAGGAAAGTTGTTCCGATCCATAAACAGTTCTCCATAACCATAAAAATGAATCCTCTGTTCCTCTTGACCTATAAATTTCTTTGGCGGTTTTTATTGCTTGTCTTAAATCTCCAACGGAACCCATAGGAATATTTGTTAAAAAATCATCTCGAAACCGGGCCAGGTACATATTATCGGTTTCATCTATATCATTAACCAAATCTAAATCAGCGGCAGCTCGAAGAGGATTTCTTTTAATGTCTTTATCAGTTTGACCAACAATTGCTTTTGCTCTGGATCTTTTCCCAATTATTGTTTCGCCATGAAGAAATGCTTTAGAATTTACAGGTCGTGCAAATAATACATGGGGATCGGTTTTATAATTATCACTGGTAATATCTGTGGACATATATTTGCCAGCTGGAAAAATGCCATGATTTTGAACACCTGTAATTATTGCTTGAACTCCGGATACTTGACCAACAATTAATTCACCTAATTGAAATGTTGCGGTAGTTGGATCTCTATCTGATTCTACCAATAATTCATCAATTTCACTAACACTCGGATTATCGTCTGGAGTGCTTTCTAATAGAAATTTTGTTCCGGCAGTTGAATATTGAGTTAATGTTGTTACGGGCGGATCATCTTCAAATAATCCAAAGTTGGTTCCATTTTCTCCACCTTTTTGAGGCATATAAAATGTACGGCCTGCGAATTCTTCTAAATGTAATTCATAAACTATTTCTGGATCATCAGAAGCTGCTATAGCGTCTGGCTTGTTACCATATATTGGAAAATAATAACCTGTTTGTAATCCAGGATCATATTCAACACCTTCATCAGATGTTGTGTATATTAATCCTTCATCTAGAGCTGTTCCGTAAATATAATGAGCATCATTATCATCTTCGAGAACCATATTATATTCATCTAAAATTAAATCGGTATATTCTATTTGATAAGATTCTAGGAATTCAAAATACTTAGTAAGAAAGAGAGGGAGATTGGAACCTTCCTCCATAAAAAAGGAAGGTAATTGATTTTGAATAATTTCAGAAATTCTATTATCGGCCATTATGCAGTATTAGCTCCATATACTACCAAAGCTGGTGTTTCATTAACTGTTGCCTGAACAAAATCACCGGTTGATTGGGCGGTATCTACTATCATATTAACTGTTACATCTTTTCTATTAATTATTATAACTTGTTCTCTAATGGGTGTAACATCTTGAACATTGGTTTCAACATATATTTCAATAGTATTATTATTTACTACCTTCTCAACAGAATTAGGTATAAATCCTACCAACGTCATTTTACCAGTTTCATAATCTATTGTTCCTACATTAGAATTAACGATTGCTACTGCACCAGCTTCTTCTTTTACAACTTGAATAATTCCGTCTGTATCATTTAATAATGTATTTTGTTCTAATACATTAGTATTTTCATTGAGATATTCAAATTTTGAAGATTTTAATGCTCCTTTATATCCTTTATAGGGAAATTTTATCTGATTAGAAAAATTTTGAGAATAGTTAAATGCTTGACCTAGCTCAACTACTAATCGTTTAAATAATAAAACTGTTGTTTGATTGTTCAGAATAGCCGGATCAGAATTATCAATTAAAGTGGTCATTCGTGAATATCTAAATCTTAAATCAAATTTTCCTAATTCCGAATTATTATAATCTAAACATGTTGCAACAATCCTTTCACCTATTTGTTGGGGGGATTGTATAGTTTTATTTGGATCAAATCGAACGTTAGCGAGAATTGCAATGTATAGATAATCTGGCGCCACAATTTCTGGTGTAACTGATACCATATTCTTTGTTGCTAAAATTTCTTTTTTAATAACTTCTTTATCTTTTGTTGTTAAAAATAATCCACTTTTAGGTTTAACAGCAATATAAGCTTTTCCATATCTCGGAGGGTCATTTTGTTCTCCACCCCAGCATGTTACAGATTCAGCATTAACCCATTCTTTTTCCACAACTCTTTTATAATCATTTAATGTTACACATCTATTTTGAGTTTCATATAATTTTGGAGCATTATACTTAATTTCAGCAATAGTTTCTCTACCTGCTCCTCCATATCCAGCTGTAGTGGTCTCTATAGAAACATTAGCATATCCACCTATTGGATCTACTGCTCTAAATGTTGTAGCTTTATTAGTAGCTGCTCCATCAGATATATTTGCAGCTAAAAGAACTTGACTTCCATCTGCCGGTCTGTAGCCAACTTTATTATCTCCAAATTGAACTTCAAATTTATTTTCAAAACTTTCATACAGAAAATATACATTAGATGTAGGTGTAACCTTAACTGTATCTGATATTAGTTGATAGGTATGTGTTTCAGTTGAAGAAGGTGAAGATTTTACAACAACAGAAAGAGTCGTTACATCAGTATTAGAATTTGGTAATATAAATTGTTGTTCTTTATTATTATAATCAACTTTATATTTGTGTGTTATTCTGACACCTTGATTTAATTGAACATCATCTATCGTAAATTTTCCAGTTGCATCCAATATTCCAGCATAAGAATCTGCTGTTGTAAATATATATTTTTGATCATTAATAGTTGATGAAAATCTTTTATCTTTTTCAACAATCATAGTTGTTGCGGAATCATTCGGAACTATATCTAATGAAACAATTGCTTTAGTTCCTTGAACGGATCGTGGCGTATAACCTATTTGTTTGGCTTTTGCTACAACAGAATTTCTAAGTTCGGCTGTATCTAAAAACATTTCATTGGCTAACATATTCAAATAAAAAGAATTATAATATGTATTATATGAAAGTAAATCCATTATAACATCTAAGCCAGATCCAGCAAAATCAAAATTTGAAAATTCACTTTGACTTTTTAAAAATGCTACTAAGTTTGATTTAATTCCAATATAATCTAGTTCAGATACTTGTAATTTTGCTGATTGTTCTGCCACAGTAATTCCTATCTATATAAAAATTGTTCGAAAGTTTCCGAAGATTGTTGCCCCAGCATAGTGAAAATTATTTTTACTCTATATCTATTTCTGTCATCTTCAGAAGAAACCTGAATATCTTTTATTACGGCACGTGGTTCTAAGGCTGTCATAGTTGATTCAATACTTATTTTTAATCGGGTTTCTGTTATTGGGCTCATGGGATCAAATAACAAAGTTTGTAAATTCGATCCAATTTCGGGGTGTCCAATTCTTTCAAATTCTCTAGTTTGTAAAACATTACGCATAGACTGTTTTATAACGGTAGCGTTCTTTGTTTTGAGAAGATCTCCTGTGACAGGATGAACTTTGAACGACAAATCTACATCAGAATATATTGCCCTGCCGTCTTCTGAACTATAAGTTATTTCTGTAAATTTTGCATCTGCCATTTATAATTTCTCCAGTTACTTTATTTATACCTACTCTTCTGTATCAACTGCCGGCCATGTTTTGGATTCAAAAGTAGTGAGATAATCATAAACTGTATCCGCTAGTTCATTAATTTCTTCTAAATAATCTGCATATTTATTTCTGCTCCCTTGTATCTTTTGTGATTTAGCAATTTCAGCCAACGTCGCGTCCGATATTTCAAAAGACCACTCTTCATGGTATAGAAATATTTCTGGTGATCCAGTTCCGATGATAAAAGCAGAGTCAACCTTAATATATTCTTCTCCAATTGTTGAATCCACTGCTTTGGTGATCGGTCCGCCAGTGCCGGATCCAAAATCAACAGTAATTTTATCGTCTTCAGAAACACCTAGGGCCATCCATGTATCGGCGACTGCTTGCTCTTCCTCTGCTAGCACATCCACAACACCAGTGGTGTCCGCAAGATATCCTTCTGAAACCGGAACAGTTCCGTTAATTTTTACCACAGTACCTTCTGGATAATGAGCGGTAGTACGAACATCGCCTTCCGGGCCGGCCTGACCGGATGCCCAAACTGGAAGTTGTGTGTATTCACCTGAGTCATTTGGAACAGCTATTGAAACAGTATTAGCTTTAGCTTTATATTCTCTTAATCTATATCCTGGATGCCTGTAAGTGTTAGTACCAGCGATTTTATTTTCATCCTGATACTTGTAAACTGATTCAACATTATTATTTAAAATTACATTATAAGACAATGATTCGTCTATATCAACAGGAAATTCTTCTTCAAGAACTGCTATGGTTGTATTAGATAACATTTCAACAGATCTTGTTGCTCCGGAAGAATCTAAAAGAGGATGAAGTATGGTAACTGTAGTATTTGGTTTGACTGCGCGTTGTCCGGCTTCAAAATCATCAACCTCATCTACAAATTCACCTTTTATTATCATCAATGTCTTACCTATAGATCTTAAACTTCCTTTAGGGATTTCGTCATCTTTACTGGTTTTGAGTGACTCTTGAATCAAGTTTATTTCAATTGCTTGTATCATTTCTTTAATTCTGTCGACTAATAATTCCAATTCTCGTAAATCATTTTCTCTCAATTGTGTTAATTCATCATAAATATTTCTATCTGGACCATCAAATACGTTGGTTTGTGGATCAATAGAACCAAAACGATTAACATCCATTATTTTTTCTCTCAAATTTTTTCCGGAAGGTGGCGAACCATCCAAATATTCCAAAATTAAAGCTAATGCGTTTTTGGCTGCCTTCAACCAAGCAAGTTTAGCTGCTGCTATCTCTTCCGGTGTTCTTACGTCTCCGACATCAACTTCTGTATCTGCTCCAATCGTGCCTCCGACTACGCTCCAATAAGTAGCATTGAGTATTGCTCCGCCAGTACCTTCAGTGCTCATAATTAGCGGAGGTTCCCCTGCAGGCGCATTCGCGATAC
>VTLG01004412.1_pt1 | contig 22148 bp, 39 predicted proteins | sample 4694571 | NCBI WGS metagenome assembly VTLG01 (sample SAMN12604809, study PRJNA352737) | marine metagenome | biome: ENVO:00000447; feature: ENVO:00000209|ENVO:00000569|ENVO:01000036; material: ENVO:00002151; isolation source: viral sequences binned using virsorter ... | reverse complement strand
CTTTGTTATAGCCTCGCTCCCATTCTCTATATTGCATAGAGTTATGCCTGTATGGGTTGGTATACTTAGCACCTCTTTGAAAGGCATGATAACCTTTCTTAAACTGTATCTTCAGAGGTGCATCGTTTTTATTTAAGTTCCTTCTCATACCCATCTCCTAATTAGTTAAGTCTACTACCTCACAAACACCTGCTGAACATGCTAAGTCTCTAGCACCAGTAGTGCCATCCTCTTTCTCATAGTCAGACAGTTTGCTCCAATCAATCTTAGTAGGCATACGTGCTACCATCTCTAGACATGTCTCTTTGTTTACCTCTTGATAGGGTGCTTGTTTGTATACATGCTCACTGTGCGGTAGAAAGCTGATACCTGACACATCATCGAAGTGCTCATACACCCATGCTCCTACATCCATCCATTCATCTTTACGTACAGATATGGTGACAGATGGTTTGTGCTCACACCAGTAGTTCTGGTAGTCTAGCCATATTTTTAGCTGATCTAGTGCAGTCATGTCATCACGTACCATAGCACTCTTTGGTGTTACCGTAGGAAAGCTAAACACTGTAGTCTCTAGTGGCTTAGTAACATCAGGTTCATTTGGTATGCCCATGTCCATCATAAACTGTGTCATAGGATCTTTGTTGTCTGCACGTACAGTTCTAATATAGTACCTGCTATGCCTTGTGTGTATGCCACTAGCACTATCAACTAGCTGTGATACAGTACCTGATGGTTTAACACAGGTGATGGCAGTGGATACACTGATGCCTAGCTTATTTGCCATGTCTTTGTTTGTGTCTACTGCTACCTTCTTTAGTTCTGTCAGCACTTTCTGTAGACTATTCTGACTACCATTTAGTAGTGGGCAGTCCATGATGCCTGTAAGAGACACACCAAGTAGTCTTTCTTCTTCTGTGTTATCCTTCCATACCTTACGTAAGTATTTAAAGCTAGTCAGTGTAGACTGCATAGTGCCTAGTATGGTTGCATACTTAACTTTTCTCTTGAGACTATCCAACGTATCTGTTTCACGTGCAACAACTTCTGATAGGTTGCAGAACTGGTATGGTCTTAATATTATCTCAGAGCATGGGTTACATCCAAACGTGTGCTCAGTATCTCTTCTACCACTTTTAGATGCTTGTTTTACTGCTGACTGCCTGTTGAATATACCACGTTCACCTGACTGACTTTCATATAGAGATAGCCACTCACGCATGAATGTACCCATGTCTGGTTTCTGTGCATATGCTACACTATTGTTAGCTAGTGCACGTTGTCCTTCATGCTCCCACCATTGCCCTGACTTAGCATGTCTCATCTGATCATCTTCAATATCAGACAGACTGATAAGTGCGCTACGTCTTACACCACCAACGACTACTACCTCACCTATCTTGCACATAATATCATGGCATTCTAGTGGGCTTAACTTGCGTCCTACTGCATTAGTAAACTTCTGGACACAAAAGTTAAACAAGTCTTCAAGTGGTGCAGGACCAGATGCCCTGCCTCCAAATGTCTTTAGCCTTGCTCCCGAAGGTCTTACCTCACTGACATCCCACATGGGTATCTGTCCTGCGTACAGTATAGCTAGGAGTTCTTTGAGTGCTCTTGCCCAACCCTCACGTGAATCCCCTACTTTAATAATCGTACTTGTGGGTTCTAGCTCCTCGTTTACTACAGGTAACTTTTCAACGTACTGTTTCTCAACAGAGAAGCCTACACCTGTGCCACACATAAGTATATACATGCATTCATCAAACGCTCTTGGTGTATCTACAGTTATGTATGAGCAGTTGTAACTAGCTACGTGACATCTATCTAGTGGTGCACCAGCAGTCATCAATGCTCTCATACTAGGCATGACAGATAGATCTAGCACTGCACCTTCTACCTCTTTGCGTTGTTTGTCTGGCATGTCATAGCCATACGTATCTTTGATGTACGTAGTTAGATAATTAAAATATCTTTCTACTGTCTCTAACCAGCCCTCTCGTCTTTGCTCATCCTCTTTCCACCTAGCATATCTAGACAGTGCAATAAAGTTTTGATAGTCAGAAGTTAAATAGTTATTGGTATGCATAGTCATTTCTCCATAATAGTTTTTAGTGTTACTATCTCTGCACCGTCTAGGTCATGCAGATACTCACGCAATGCGTCATTTATTTCTGACGCTACATCTCCATCAGAGGGTACTGGATACTCTTCTGTATCTATGGACAAAGTTAAAAGGACTTTTATTTTCATTACTTATCCACGTGCTCTATTAGTTTATCCAAATACCACTTAGCTTTGTTGAGATCTTCAACAGCCTTACCTTTGTAATCAAACCTCCACAGATACTTCATTATATTACCTTGTAAATAGTATTTAAAGTTGTCACCTGTGGCAGCACTAATAGCATCTATACATTCTACACCACTTTGATTATAGTGTGGTGGATGGTTTACCATATCAAAAGATGAAAAGGTAAATGGTCCACCCATGCCTTTAGTGTCTTCAATAGTAATAGTTTCATCACCCATAGTTAATACTCCCATTATGCAGATCCTTTTGTTTTTGTGTTAAAAGATAGATACACTACATTGCCCTGTCTGTCAAGTATTTCTGCCTGATTCTGTGGCACTGGTTTATCATTGTCTAGGTTGTTATAAGACTCGTATACAAAATCACTAATGTTATCACGTAATGCAGGATTGTCTTCCATCAATGGTACAGATGCACATATCATTTTAGTTAGATGCATAAACCGTAAGAAGTCATCTTCTGATAAATGGTTACTACCATCCCACATAATACTTACATCTACATCACCATTCCATTCTTCTTTTTCCATGTGTGGTCTTAGCCTAATAACAAAATCATTTGGTTCAAAGTCAGTAGGTGTAGGTTTCTTCATACCACTCTCCTTTTAGTTCCAGTAAAACATATAAACTTTTTGTGTTTGTTCTTTCCTTTTTCTTTTAGCCATTCTTCCGGGATAACCCTATTTGCATATAGAAAGTTATGCTTGAAACACCACTGACCATACGTACTCTTAGCACCCTTTCGTAGCTTCCGTTTACTGTTTTCAAACACAAAACGTATATCTAACTTAGGATGCTGTCTCTTGATACAAAGATGTTTACGCCTGTCTATTGCTGTAAACATCCCCTTTGTCTCAATGATTATACCGTTGTACAATATAAAATCAGGAGTATAGGTACGGTAGGCTAGATCCTCCCACTCAATCTTGATTGTCTCATAGTCATACTTTACTTTTAATAACTCAAGATAATCAGCAAGTTTCTTTTCTAAGCCTGACCTGTACCCATACTTCCTTGCATGAGCATACCTAGCGTAGTTCATCACTGGTTAGAAGTATCTTCCTATTCCACCAGTAACGTAGGCAGGGATATGGTGATAGCCTAACGTCTTTAATTCATCACGTATAGTTGCATCTATTTCTTTACGTGCTTCTAATGCTGATCGTAAAGATGATGTACGCTTTTCCCTATACTCACGTTTCATTTCGACTAACTGTTTTTCCAAATCCTTTATAGAGTTTTCTAACTCTGTTAGCTCATCTCCCATTCATCTAATCCTTTCCTGTTCTCGTTTTTGCCAAATGCATCATAGTGATGCTTACCATTACGGAACTGTCCATTCTCAACAGCTTCCTTAACATCAGGGTTTGCCTCAAGATAACTTTCTTCAGGAAACTCTTTCATCATTATCCTCTCCTTTTATATGCACGTAAGAAACTGTCTTTGGTTCCTTTGCACGTGACTTTAATGCTGGCAGTTCTTTTAGTGTAGGCCAACAGGCATGTCTGTAAGAACACCAGCTACATTCTGATCCTAGTATTTTGTTGCCTGTCTTTTTACCGTTGAATACTTCATCAACAGCATCGAAGCACCGTTCTAGTTTGTCACTCTGTACAGCTAGAGCAGTCTTCTTTATTTTATACAATTCCTCCACCATGTCAAGACCATTAGCAGGAATATATTTAAAACTACCATTGGCTTTGTTTATCACCCACCAACCTCCAGCTTTTAGACCAGATGCTTGTGCGTATCCTGCTAACTGTCCTACATATCCAAAGGAGTCACTCTCCTTTAGTGATGCAAAGGACTTGAACTTATTACGATAAGACCAATCAGATGCAGACTTAATATCATCGACTGCACCATCAATAGCTATATCATACGTACCATTAATTGTAACATCTGCTTCTGGTATCTCCAATGCAACGTGATCTGCATCTTCAAATGCTACCTTTGCTTCTGTTAACAATCCCTTAAATATTGCTTCTACTATATCTCCTAACATCATGTTCATAACAAAGTTACTTGGCAGAGGTGTAGCTTCATTAGGACGATTCTTCTGAAACCATAGTTGGCATGAAGGTCTACCTACGTTAGACATCCTCAGTGCAAAGTCCTTACGCTTAGTACCTCCACCAAACTGACGCTTTAGCGCATCCATAACGTCTTTGCCTATCTTTTCAATAGTGGCATCAGACATCACAGCCTCACCGTTGGCTGCATCTGTCATGTACTGTGCTAACGTCAGTTCGGCAGGATGGTTCATTTAGAAGGGTGCTTCATCATCAAGTGAATGAAACTCATCCAGAACTTTCTCATCGCTAGATGATAATGACTCTGACTTCTTATTCCATTCAGAAATAATGTAGTTGTTATAGTTATCTACCCAACCCATAAAGTTACTGAATGCCTCATGGTCTTCCTGTGATATAGACAATGCATTGTTAAAGTCTGCATTCACAGTAGGTAGGTAGAAGCTACTACCATTAGGTAATGACTGTTCTTCAGTACCGAATGATATTGTATGTGAGATAGGTAATAGCTTCTTCTTACCGAATGTGTTGTAGGTATCACCCAATAGTTTAAAAGCATTACGATTGTCTATCTCCCATATAAAAGGAAATGATTCAATCTTTTGTTTAACCTCCTCACCGTTTTCATTGACAACATCTTTGAGATCTAGCAGACCAAATAATACACGTGTACGCTTGATCTCTTTAATTAATGTTTGCTGTGACTGTGGCAGTGCCTTGAAGTCTTTGATCCAACCTGTAGGCTTACCACAGTTAAAGCCGCCATCATTATCTTTAAGATCTATCTTGAGTGAATCACCCATGACAGTCTTAACAAACCTGTTAGGAACAGATCCAGATCCTTTAATAAATCGCTTGTACATAAAGCGTTGTAGAAAAGTTCTTATTGTTACAACAGGTGCATAGTACATGCCTGATGCAACAGATGCGTTACCGTCTGGTACGTCAAGTCTGTAATACCCACCGGGTACTACTTCCATCTTTACCTTCTTACCTTTAACTTCAGTGTCACCCATGATAGGTGCATGACTAATGCGTAATCTAGCTAGGTTGCTTTGAGCAGTCTTAGCACTAGCATCTGCTGTGATGCCCATTGCTTTAGCCATTACTTCATAGTTGTCAGTGTCTATTGTTTCTATCATTGCCATGTGTTTTTCTCCTCTACATGTTTTCCAAAAGAGCATAAGTTATACTACGTTACGTCCTTCATGTCAAGCCAATTATTACCTATTTTTGCCTCTAATAACAAAGGCACATTGAAATCTACCTCTAACCACTCACGTATTATATCCTTGATATTATCGTTTGTGCTTTGGACTACGTGTATTACCCAATCCAATTCGTCAGGGTGCACATCAATGACGATACTATCGTGCACAGTATTTACTACACAAGACTTTTTGTTGCGTAACATGTGATCAAATTGCCACAGTGCAACAGGAACTATATCTGCTGTAGCAAATGACTGCACAGGATAGTTTTTTATTTGAGTGAAATGACTCACTCTACCTCTGGGACTACGTACCACATCAGGGAAAGAAAACTCCCTACCTGATGGTGTGCGTATCTTACCAGTGTTTAGTGCTTCTTTGGCAAGAGACTTGTGCCATCTTGCGATGCCCATGTACTTCTCATTAAAGTGTGAGTAGTAGGTAGCCTCTGCCTCTGATCTGCCATACCCACTAGCACCGTACAGTGGTGCAAAGGTGTGTGCTTTAGCTTCCTGTCTACTCATAGGTTGTCCTGCATCAGATATAACTTTAGCCGTATAAGCATGTACATCAAAACCCTCTACCACTTCTTGTATGGCAATAGGATCTTGTGACAGGAATGCTGCAACTCTAAACTCTAGTTGTGCAAAGTCAGCCTCAACGATATGCCCACCATCAAAGCGTGATACAAATACACGTTTGACAGGGAACGTACCACCTCTAGGCATGTTCTGCATGTTAGGTTCTTTACCACTTAGTCTACCAGTAGAAGTCATGTGTTGGTTTAACTTAACATGTAACATACCATCAGCCTTAATATTATTCTTTATGCCACCAACGAAAGAAGAAAGATATGTGTCCAGTGCAGACAACCTCTGTACCTTTTCCAAAAACTCTAGAGCCTCTGGCATATCTTTTCTTCTTGCAGCATTAGCTAGTAACTCCAGATTACGTTTGTTGGTGGAGAAGCCACTAGCTGTAGCCCACTTAGCACTAGGTGGTATAAACTTTAAACCAGCAACAGCGTTAGTAGGAATAACGTGATAACCGTTACCACCACACGTGGTACATCTTGTTTCTTTAGCAAACGGAGTGCCATCCTTTTTCACCTTTCTTATTTTACCTGAACCATAGCAGGTTTTACACTGCTTTAATTTAGCCTTATATACAATGTCAGTCTCGTCACGAATTAGATCTCTGAAACTTGTGTCAGACATATAAGGTTCGTGTGCGTTCATCCACACTGTTTTATTTTTAGGCTTACGACTGTAAATCAAAGTAGACAGTTGCTCTGGACTACTTAGATTGATGGGTACATCACCCATAAGTTCTCTTACCTTTCCATCTAGATACGCTACTATCTCCTTTCTTTCTTCCTCAAATGTGATACGCACTTCTTCTAGTGCATCACTATCAACTTTAAATCCACGTGTATGTATTTTAGATAACTCAACCACCATCATGTTAGTTAAGTATCTTATCTTACTAAGACCTACATCGTTAGCACCGTTGAACTTTATGTTAAGTTCATGTGCCAGTTGCTGCGTGGCATGTAAGTCTGCACTAAGATACTCAGATAACTCTACATGTGGTATGTCACGTACAGACAAACCTTTCTTTAAGTATTCTTTCAGAGTGTCCTGCTTCTTAGTATCTAACTCGTACCGTTCAGCACATGCCTCAAGAGATAGTGGTTGTTTGATGCCACGCTGTATGATGTACTCCATCATCATAGTATCAAACACTGTGCCATTATACTTGAAGCCAGACTCCCATAACCACACAAGGTCATGGCTAATGTTGTGGCCTATCAGTACAGTAGCCTTATCCAAAGCGTCCTGCACTATCTCATGTCCATCACTGGTGGGTGATACTTCACTGTGATCAAAGGTAACTATTGTTTCATTACCACGATCATCAAGCATACCCACCATGACTAATGTATTGTCAGGCTCAAAGGGATCAAGGTGCAACTTACCGTTACGTTTTGTTACTGTGTTCTCAACGTCTAAGGTAAGTTTCACTGGACCACTAGCCCTCTTGTCCGACAACTGATGCTTTAACTGTTCCATCATTTTCTTGCTCCACTTTCTTTGGGATCTCAAGGAAGTTAAAGTTTACACTAAAGGATCTGCGTTCACCCTTAGTCTTGAATGGGTAGACACAGTGAAACAATTCACTAGGAAACAAATAGAAATCACCCACCTGTGGCTTAACCATAAAGTTTGTAGCACTATACGTACTGGCAGTGCCATGCACAAACTGTATGTGTCCATGTGAAGGGTGGTGATCTTTGTAATCCTCTTCCCATTCAGAGTCAATGCCATCAGGCAACTTGAGATAGCCAACGCATGACATCCTACATCCTGTATGTAGATGCAATGGGTTGTAGTCATTCTCAAACTGACGCACCATCCAACCTGATATAAACTGTACAGAATAGTTATTCTTCTCTGTGTCTAACATGTTCTGTCCGTATGAGTTACGTATTGTAGCTGTGTTATTGTAGCTACCTACAAACTGTTTGATCTCATTCAAGAATGTATCTCTCATCTCATCTGTAAAGAACAACTCCTGCTTTACCTTACCGACTAGCTGATCAGAGTAGTCTGTCATGGATGCAACGTCTTTATCAAAGAGTGCATTCATATCTGCTACAAACTTTGCACTTAGTCTCTTGTAACCCATAACAGGTCCAAAAGGAAAGAAGATCTGCTCCTCTGCATCTGGTTTGGGTCTAAATATATTTACCATATGTATCCTCCTTATGCTGTAAATCTTGCTACTTGATTATCTAACTCGCATGTTACTACACCATGCCAACCTGTAATCTTATTCTTGCCTATAGTAATGTGTCGTTCTGGATCTTCATCCATATCACCTGCCTCCTTGATAGAGTTTCTTGCGAGTAACAATATCAAATCTGCCTCTGCTGCCTTACCTGTCTTAGATCCCTCCATCATGGACTGATCAAGAACAATACGTCCTTCTGCTTCAGCAGCCAGTTGTGACATGTAGAAGATAGCACACTCATGTTGCTTGGCTATCTGTCTAGCGTGTATTGCATTCTGTTTTAGTAACTCATGTGTACTTATCGTTGTAGAAGTTTTAGCAAATTTATCGCCCATGTCAAGTATTAAAACGTCAGGTTTGTATCTTTTACACACAGCCTCTACCCAATCCATAGTCTTAGCAGTAGCATCTGTGTGCTTCACATTCTTAGACTTCTCTCTGTACACCATGAGATTACTGTCTACGTCATCCAGTATCTCCTTACCTGTCCTACCTGTGGCTGCATTGATATATCGCATACGCACACGTTGCACTGACTCTTCGTTACATAGCACAGCCACGTTAGCACCCTGATCTGCAAAGCCACCGTCACCCATAACTAAACTTGCATGGAAGCTAGTTTTACCTGTGTTAGATCTAGCACCAACTGTGATGAGATGGCCCTGACTTATACCGGGTACTCTACGTGCCAAGGTACGTATGTTAAACTTCCATTGTGGGTCCATGCTGTTCTGTTTAATCAGCGTGACCATATCTGTCTCATCCCAATTAACCTGTATGCTAGGAATAAAATCATCTGCATATGTGTCTAGTAGATTACGTAAGGGTTCTAATGTAGTAGCATCACCATTAACAAAATCAAAACCTAAGTTAGCTACCTCTTCCCCAACCACCTGTCTAAACAATGTGCTCATAACATCACGTGCTATACCTTTGTCCATTAGTTGTTGTTGTTTTAACTGTTCAAACATATCTGCAAACACAGACTTCTGTGCAGTGGTAAGCGTAGGATTAGCCGATAAAAAAAGTGCCTCCACTTCTTCTGGTGAGACACTACGTTCATAGTTTTCCATAGCGTTATCTATTGCATGTTTAATCTTCTGGACATCTTTAGTGAACAGTTTGTCAGGACACCTTGTGCCTTTGTTACCATCATAAAAATCTTTGTCCATTAGATTTCTTATTAGAGAAAGTTCCATCATTTCTCCTTTCAAGCCATGTTAAGTAATTCTATATCCTTGTCATTTCCATACTTCAAATCATCCTTCAACATCAGGATCTTAACTTTCTCTACTACACCTTTCAACTCCTTTGCTACCTGTAGTGCTTTGTTTACTGCATCCTTATCTAAAGCAACCAATGCTGTAGAGAATTGTGATAGGTACTGCTTTTGTTCGTTAGACATTGATGTTCCCATTAATGCTACACCTGTATGTCGATCATCTCCAACGACAGCAGCACTTATACAATCCTCCACAACAACTGCCACCTTACCATAACCGTGAGCATATGGCAACCTATTATTTCCATATCGTTTCCACTTAGGCAAACGCTTACCTATTGCTCTACCTGTAGCGTCCACCGTGACACCACCATGCACCACAGGAAACACAACTCTGTGCTCACGTATGTCATACATCAAGCCATGTCTGTTTGGTGATAGATTCCAACCAAATGCCCATGCCATTGCCTGTTCATACTCACTGCTTAGAGGTACAATGTTTACTGGCATACAAAACTCTGTGGTGTGGTTTTCCTCTGTCATGTTTAATCTCCTATATATAGACTCAGCAGACATGTTCATCTTATGTGTTCCTCTTACATTGCACGATGCTTTGTAACAGTTCCACAATAGATGTCCATTGTTGTTGGTCACTGTAAATGTCTTACGTCCTCTGCACTTAGGACAATCCATACGCACAGAACTACCTTCAGTAATGTCTAAGCCTGTCAGGTATTCAAGCATTAGATTTACTCCTTTTTTCTAGTTCATAATAAAAATCTGCGACTTGATATAGCTCTTTAAGTGTGGCTGAACTTTTCATAGTATTAGCTTTAGAAGAAACAATTACTACGTTATCTTTGTGATAGCCTTTGTTATTATCTATTCTATCTACAGACATACTATATTGTTTGAATTTCCAATCATTACCTTTACCAAATGAGAACTTAATTCCAAACACAGGACACTTTAAATCCTTTGGTATTAATTTTAATAGTTCTTCTGCTGTTAATGTTACGTCATTGCTTCTTTCTTTCATTTTACCTATTTTATAATTTAAAAAGGGTATAGTTATATCTGTGTACTTCTTAATATTAAAATAATTACTTACATATTTTCTCTTCATATCACGTATTTTTTCTTTATTATTAGCACGATATTTTTTATGCTGTATACGAAGCCTTTCTTTATTATCTTGATAATATTTTTTATTATATTCTTTTATATTAAGTGGCATGTCACTCCTCCTTAAACTGCTGTCGTGCAGTCAATGCACTGTTAGCACTAAGGTATGTATTTTTAATGTATGGTTTCACTGACTGTGGATTGGCGTGACCTGTCACCGACATGATCTGTGGCAGTGGCACACCTGCTTCTACCATCTCAGTTGTACCAGTTCTACGTAGATCCATCAAGCGTAACTCTTCTGGCAGTTCAGCCTGACGCATAATCTTTCTACCTATCTTAGACAACCTCTCCATAGAGAATGGTTTGTACTCACCGTCCACAGGTGTAGGCATGGGTGCTACATACTGTTGAAAGTCAAAGTCGTTGCGTTGTTCTTTCAACATCTCAAGTAGTCCATCTGATATGGGTAGATGGACAGATGCCCCACGCTTAGACTGCACTAGGTCTAGCCTCTTGTTATCGAAGTCTATGCTAGACCACTCAAGCACTCGCATGTCACCCACACGTTGACACCACTCGTATGCCATCTGCACTATCAGTCCTACGTTACGATAAACAAAATCACCGTAGGCTATGTTAAGAAACTCACGCACCTGATCTTCTGTCCATGTAACTTTACGTGGAGCAGGAGTGATCTTTCTGACCAATGTAAACGGATTGTTCTTCACGTACTCCATGTCTAACCCATACCTGTATGCTCTACCTGCTACGACAGAGACATGATTAGCCAACTGTATGCCACGCTTAACCCATTCTTCGTAGGCTAGTCTAGCATCCTTACCTGATACAGCATTAGCTGTTTTCTCACCAAAGGTATCTGTCAATACTTTCAAGAACCTTTTGTAATCTAGCTGTGTTCTATCACGTAGCCGATTAAACTCTGGTGATTGCACATACAAGTTGACTAATCGTTTTACAGATACTGGCCTCATATTGCTTCCACTTCCTCCTGTTGCATCTCTTTGGTGTATAAACCTATGTCAGGATAGTGTACACCCACTGATCGCTTGGCATTGCCTTGCTTATCGTAAGCCATGACTGTGCATTTTCTTATGACACTATGCTCCCTGTCCTGACCGTACACACTGTCCAGCCACAGACCAGTACGCAAATAAAACTTCATGTTGTGTATGTACATATCAATAATGTTCATCTCGTTGTTAAGTTTTTTCTGCATAGCTTTGTCTCTTCTACAGGACATCTTCAAGGATGATAGCACCTCTTCGTTGTGTTTAATCCATGACTTAACTTTGTCCATAGTAACCGGGTGTTCACTGTCTAAGTTACGCACATTCTCATGCACACTGAGGTTGGCAGGTTTACGTTTGGCTGCACGTGCTTTCTCAAGACGTTTAGCTGATGCCTCTCTCTGTTCTTTTGTCATTGGCTTACGCATAGTAACCTCCTTTACATTGATAGGTTTTGTAGTTTCATTATTGCTTTGGATCTTTGCTTACGCTCTGTATCACCTAGTGGTATCAGTCCGTAGTCTGTTAGATAACCATCAGGACCAGTAGCTCTCTCTGATACAAACATGTCCACATACTTTCTTAGCCCTCTAATTAGTCCAATGTTGGACTTCTTTACGTAAAAGTATAGTGGTCTAGACACAGGGTACTTACCTGATGCAATGTTCTCAAACGTAGGCTTGTGTCCTTGAACAATGCTACCCTGTATTTTGTCACCGTTCATGTCCAAGAAGCTGAACCCAAAGATACCAAGCGTGTGTGGATTAACAGTTAGTTTGTGCACAATCATATTGTCATTCTCTCCTGCCTCTATGTATACACCATCCTCACGTATGGTATGACACAGGGATTTATATAACATCTTGTTGGTTCGCTTCAATGCTTTGATCCACTTAAATGTTTTACATCCTCCTTCCATTGCCAGTTCGACAAATGCATCACGTGTTCCTGATGTAGGTGGTGGGCCTAGTACCTCAATCTTAGTGGCAGGTAACATTGGGTTTACCTGCTTCCATGTTCTGTATGGGTTAGGCATTGTCTTACCATCTTTGGTAGGCACTTCCTTTGCTAGTGCTAGGAAGATGTCACGCAATGACAATCCAAATCTTTTTGAGTTTCTACTGTTTGCTAACACGATACCATCATATCCCACTTTTACTTCCAGTATATTTCTTACACCGTTTCTCTGGCACATGTCAAACTCTCTCTTCTTGATACGTCTAGAAGCATTGGTAACATCTGCATAACGCAAACTTGTACCAGAACAAAAGATCTTCATGCCACCACCTGAACCAGTGCTTTCAATTATAGGTGTCTTAAATGGCGTGGACTTACCAAACTTTTCGGCAACGATTGTTGCGAATGGGTACACTGTTGATGATCCCACAACCCTGATCTGATCACGTGCAGATGCCATACCCATAGACACAGAGGTGATAAAGTAAGTTAATATTAAAGTTAATATTATATTATACATATCTATATATACTCCTTATGTAAAGAAATAGATCCTTGCCATACTCGTAGCTAGTGTAGCTAAAGCAAAAGTATTAATCACCATCAAGGCTCTATCGTTCCATAACATGCCAACGATAAGCCACCCACCTATTCCTATGAAGTGAAAGAATAGATTAGCAGGGTAGATATTGTTAGCAGTTAATATCATACCAAACATAAGCACAAGACTAGCTATCCACTTGATGTACCAATCAAGCGTGTATAGTGGAGTCTTGGTAGTTATGCGTGTACCTTCATGTTCATCAGACATATGCTGTCTCCTATTGTATAATCTTGTTGCTGACCACATCCCAACTAACTGCTTTAGGTGTTCTTTGAGCATGTCTTACCACTTTCATAATCGTAGTTATAGGTATCTTGCAAATATTTGCAACCACTTTTGCTCTCTCTATGTCATAAGTGGGATCAGCATGTGCAGCTTTCCATACCAGTTCTGTGACTAAATCACCATAACTTTTTGAAATCTTTCCACCCACCGTAGATTGGTTTTTCTTCATTGTCCATAAGCTCCCCTGTTGTCCCTGCATCTACACCACACATCACCGTAGGATCAGTTGGTCTTATTATTGATGCAGTCCATGTGCCACTGTCCTTATTTAAGTGTATGATAGTTATGTGTCCTCTCACAGAGATGCCTCTAAATACCAAAGCCTCCTTGTGTTGTTGTTGTAACTTCTCCATTGTCTCTTTCGTAGGTGAGCAAGGTAGCTGTTGCTGTGCATTAGCCACGCATGTGAGCACTACCAGTAGCACTACCAGTGTAAGTGACCCTATAAAAAATCTTATATTATTAGTGTACATATTGTATCTCCTTTACAAATCCCAAGCTGAGTTCACAATTTGGATAGTCCTCACTGGCATGATGCATAGCATAGTCCACGATCTTAGGTATGTCAAACAGACCTAATGTCTCTGTCATGTTATGTGACACATCTACCATGTATTCTAACTCGTCCACATCTGGATGATCATCTGGTAACTCAACGTGTATGCAAACCTCATATCTAGGCATTGCTATTCTCCTTTAATAGTTTTTAAATGTTTGTATGTCTTCTTCTACTTGTTCTTCAAATAATTTCTCACCATATTCTATGGCTTCCAAAGTAAATGGCTCATCATACTTTGAGCGTACCTCTTTCTGAATGTATCTAGGTAGTCTATAAAATCTAGGATAGTAACTCATATCATGCTCCTGTTGTGTCCAGTATACTCACCACGACAATGAATAATAAATACACCATTTCCCATTCCATGTCAAGCACCAATCCACTCTGGTACAGGTCTGCCTGTCCACTGTAGTATGTGTGCTTTGTCTGTACGATAGTAGTTGCGATATGCCTCTACATAATCGTCACACTTGAACTGGTCTGGCATACATTGTGGTGGTGTGGTGTGTAGGCCATGGTCCTCATCACCCCATGCCATGTCAGTAAGCACATCATTTATTTCTTCTAATACATTAGTACTCTTGTGGTTTTTGCCATATCTGTAGGTGTACTCTCTTCCTATAGCGAGTCCATGTATCACAGCCCATGCAAGATTATGTACGTTATCTCGTACCCACACAGTCATGGGATGATTAACATATGCAGACTTGTATACATGCTCCATGTGTTTAGCCTGATCCCAATAGTGCATAGCAGTGCTACACATCTGCGCTGTCTCCAACACCATCTTAACTACGTGTTTGTCACATAGTTGTTGGGCTGATTTGATTGGGCATTTGTCTATAAAAAATATATTCATGTTATTATCCTATCTATAAAATATATGATCTTCGATTGTTACTATGTATTCTACGTTTCTCCATTCAGGATCTACGTTAGTGGCATGGTAAAAGGTAGCACCGTCCACTGTGTTAATTGATAAGCCATATGAAAAGAATACGTCCTCTGCTATAGCAATCGCTTTTGACCACGCACGTTGGTCAGTTGGTTTATCAGATAGACCGTCACAGAACCAACTGAACTGACACCTGTGTTTGATTGGATAGTCCTGCTTCCAACTATACGTTGGTCCCTCACGTATCACTTCACACACAGTGTCAGGCCATCTTGGATCATGCACCCGGTTCAACACCACCTCTGCCACTGCACGTTGTCCTATGGTAGGTTGATCACGTGCCTCAAAGTAAATGTTCTGAGCAAGACACGTGATCGTAGCACCCACCGCAAGTATAGTTTCACTCAACATAAATAAACCTCCTCAAAAATCTGTACACCTACCGTTGTGTTGCCAATCCCCATGCATAGTAGGGTCAGGTCCATCATACCCACCATACTCCTGCTTGGGTGCTCTACCTCTGGCACGTTGCAACTGATCATCAATACTCTCTGTTTTGCTACGTGCTGATGGTCTTTTAAACAGGGTAAGTGTGACCACCCCATCGTCATCCTCCTTGTATGTACCAGCCCAGTTGTCAGGCTTGTTGTACCACCAAGTGAGTAACTTCTCTACGTCAGTATCTACCATGATTATCCATACTCCTTTGGCTATGTTTAAACTTACGTTGCTTACGCCTTTGTATCTTCCATTCGTTTTTCTTAGGTTTATCCAACGCTGATTTTTTAATCGGTATCTTTTGAAATAGTAACTCTGACTGCATCATTGGTCTTGTCCTTCTTTCTGTTGTAAGATCCTTTGCCTTTCTTAGGCTTCACTATTTGAGCACGTGGCCTGTTGTACGCCATCTCACGTGCAACTGGGTTGATTGGTTTAATACGCACAACAGACCTCCTCTCATGCTGTTATCTAAGTACAGGCTGCACAGAATAGTCACGCTTAGTCGTGGACACTATCCCCTGCATATTCCAGAACACAATGGGCTGTTTGGAAAGATAGATAGAAAACTTACCAAACTGATAAGACTTAAACTCTTTGAGTTCTTTACCAAACTCCCATCTCCATTTCTTAACTCGCTTCCTAAAGATGAAGTCCTTGTTAAGGATGCGACCACGTAGTTCTAATTGCTTCTGTATTTTGTTTGCTGTTGTCATAACAGACTCTCCTTTTTGTTAGGTCCAATGTTGGACTTATTGTTGCACATAAAATTTGTAATGTCAATACTACACTAGTATGTCTAAGTTAGTACCACGATTAGTGTCTATCGGTGGTGCTGGTCTAGTAGGTACTAGGTTGTCTGCCTTTTTAGCAGATGGATAGTGGTGTTCTTCCACGTGTCTAGCGTGTGGCACAGTCCTCCAAGGCACATAGATGTCTCTACCTATGAAGTCCTGCACCAGTACATGATATACACTGTCAATACTCATCGTAAACTCCTTAAAAGATTTAACTCATCCTGTAATTCTACATCTGTCATGTTGTCAAGTGCATCCACAACAGACTGATCAGGTTGATACCCATAGAAATATGTATATGCATTTTCTACCTGATCTCTTAAACTATCTCTTAACATATTACTTCTCCTCATAGTATTTAATAAAATATCTTAACACTTGTATTATACTTCTATCCTTAAACTTACGTGTGTCACCATTGCGTCCCTGCCATTGCAGAAACTTCATAGCGTCTACAATATCTGTGGGTATAGTCCTGCCTGTCTGTTCCTCATACAGTTTAACTACGTCATACACTTTGAGATCACGCTTATCTGTGATTGCATTTGGTTGTGTGGGTAGCCTGTGACGTTTTATTGTATAGTCATTTTTCATATGCCAATCTTCTACCATCTCGTAGGCATCATCAAGTGACATACCTGTTTTGGTTAGTTCTCTAGCCTGTTGATCTATCACGTCCTCTCTCCTCATTTCTACTCTGTAGTTTGTACTCATTCTAGTCCTCCTGTGGTTTTGGGTAGTCCATAATTGGATAGCGTAGTGCATTGCGAAAAACCTTACGCTCTCTTTTACTTCCAGTGAAATAAACATACCTATGTTTGGCGGTCCTGTCCACTCTCTTTGTTACGTCACCTAGATGATGGCGTGAATGTTTGCCATCCTTCCCGGCTATGTCAGTGCGTGGTCGGGTAGTCCCGGTGAATAGAAAGTTGGTGGCTTGATACACATACCCTGTATGTCCTTGTCCACCAACATCAGCATAGGACACCACTATCTTAGGTTGTGGTAAATACTTCAAAGAGTTAGACACTAGTATACTAGCCTCATTTTTCCTGTTGTATTTGAGAACCAACCTATTCAATTCGATAACGTCCTGTTTGTGTTCCACACCACATACACCCTTGCACAGTGAGGGTGATGCAGGTGAACCATAGGTTACAATCCCCACTAGTTCACCCTGCAACTCACCATCGTCAAGTAGTTTGGTTGTATACAAACCATAGGCAAAGGATACGCTTGGCATCCTGTGAGCATAGTGGATGTCCAATATCCAAGGCTTTGCCTGTTCGTATGTAATGTTGTTCACCCAGTACTGTTTACGCATTAGTCCATCCTTGATGTGTAGTATGCGTCAATGCCGTGTTCACCAAGACACCGGGCTACACCCATAGCAAATGCCTCTTTGAATAAAAGAGATTGATTGTACTCTCCTACCCACCAATGCACACCACTACGCCACTCATCCTTTTTGAATACAGTGGTATGTTGTGTTGCCCATTTAGCAAACTTAGTGTTTGCTTTTGGTAGTGAGATAGTTGCGAACCCACATGGTCCATAGTCTTCGGTTGCACCTTCGGCTCTGAGTTTATTAACTTCTTTGACACCTTCGGTGACAGCTAATGCAAATAGTCCAGTATAATTAATCACGATTAATCTCCTATCGCTACGTCTAGTTCAGTTTCAATCCACACTCTAGCCCCACAGGGTAGTGGATTATCGGGGTTGTACACAATGGTAGCTACTACGTCACCATCCTCGCTTAGTATGTGAATACTATCGCCATAGAGTGTGCCGTTGTCGCTTTGTGCTCTTAGTACAGGCAACCTATCTTTCGGCTCCCTGTGTATATTGCTACGTATGTTACCTTGATTAACGTGTAGAATATTCATATTCAATCTCCAATGTTAGGTCCAATGTTGGACTAGTGTGATGATAAGTGAACTGTTACTCTTTTACCTATGGTAGTCTGACTGAAACATCCTGCCTTACATACAGCACAATGTCCAGATAATTTTTTCCAAGTCTTAGGACACTTGAATGCCTCACCCTTTCCTGCATACTTGGTGTCATCACCAAAGTACATAATATTCCAGCCATCAGCAATCAAGCCATCCTCTTCATCCTGTGTATTGGACGGATCAAGTGACGCATTGAGAGCTATGTTTGGAATAGGGAATAGCTCTATCTGGATTAGCTCACGTAGCAATGTGTTACGCCATGCCCTAGTTGGTATCCACCACGTAGTCTCAGGCGTAGCTAGTGCTATGTCTTTGATACGATAGATGTCGGATAGATCCTTGATGGCTTCGCCCCTAGTCATATGTCTGGCACGTTTGGTCTGCTTTTTCTTGCGTGATAGATAGGTACGCACAGCATCCCCAGATACCTGTTGCCATTCCTTCTCACACCTTTCGTCACGTTTGCCCATGTTAGGATACATCCTGTACAACTTGACGTTGTAGCAAGTCTCATCACAGAAGTCAGTCCTGTGATCACAAGATCCCTTCACAGATCCCACATCATTGATGGGCCTGTCACTAGCAAACATGCCTATGTCATCACAGTAACGAAACAAATCCTTAATCATGGTAATCTCCTATAATCTATGATTAGTTGCAAACAATACCCAAAAACCTATTACTACTACAAACCAACATATACCAAGTATATGCAATACGTCAAGTTCCATGTTGTACACTCCAAATGTTAGGTCCAATGTTGGACTTAGTTAAGATATACTAAGTAATATATACTTTCACTAAAGTATCAAGTATATATTACGTAAGTATTATCTAAAAGGTTGTTCATTCGTTAGGTCCAAGGTTGGACTTCATTTGCTTTGCAAGTTGACGCAACTCATCCCATCTATGCTTTCGCATAGCTTTGTCATAAGTGTCAGCCATCGCCTTTGACTGACCAAACCTATACACTATAGGTTCAGTCACATCAACGTCATTAGGCACTTCTTTGATCCAAGAGGAACCCAAAGGTTTATGGGTTCCAACTGGGAGGATATGTAGTTTTGCCATTAAGCAGCTTTCCTTTCAACTTCAGTAGAAGTTGCAGAGTCAATCAGCATCTCTACAACTTGTTGTAAATCGACATTGTACTTCTCAGCAGTAGCTAAAACATTTGCTACAATGCTTTCAGCATTAACATTTGAAGGTTTACCTTCAGTGTCACCTTCGGTATTACCTTCGGTGCTAGGTCCATCGTTGGACTTATCAGCCTTCTTCATCGCTGACTGCAAAGCAGTTAATGAAGTGAAGCCTTTCTTTGAGGCTTTGATGAAAGCAGTAGCTTTATCGTAGTTCTGGTAAAACCAGAGAGCCTCTGATCTACGTCTCTTGTCGATGTTGGCTATGCCAACTTCAGCAAGTCTTTTAGACTTGATCCTGCCACCCTCTGCTTCAGCAGAAAGAGTATCCAACAGTTTACCTAAACGGTAACTTAGCTGATCCATCTTGATGGATTGTGTGAACTTCTTCTTCAAAGAAGTCTGCTCTTTTTTGTACATTTCAGCTAAAGCTGAACCTTCACTCTCTAGAGTGTTGATAGCTGGGATTACTGTAAGTGCTGTCGAAGTAGTCATTTTCTTTCTCTCTCTTTCTAGGTTTACTAAGTGTTATTACTTTCACTAAAGTATCAAGTAATAACACGTAAGTAAACCGTAAAGAAAGAGGAGAGAAGTTTTGGTGGTCAAAGTGGTGACAAAAACTGTGCCAACTATTCACGTGCGAAAGCTTTGCTTTTGTTGCGCGATAGTTAGGATGGTCCAACATTGGACTTCATTTTAGGGTGGGTGGTATTGTGGACACTTGTAGTCCCCCGTAGGGTATTTGCACTGTTGCATAATTGACACACTCGAAAACACTCTTGTTTGGCAAGTGATTTGATAACACTTGCAGTGTTGTTTGGGATTGTCTCGCATATGTAGTGCATTATGTCATATGCACCACATGATGTAGCGCATTTGCAAGTGTCACATGGCATATGATGTACGGATGCCACACATCAGGCCGGGCCGGGCATGGGCCACCCCCCGGTCCCCCGATACGTGTATACGTAGAAATACACAGATTAGGAAAAATCACTGTTAACCAGTACGGCAAGTGACAATAATATGTGACCTATTAGACACACTTATATATTTTTTTAGTAGTTTTTGTATTTTTTAGTTGACAGGGGTTGACGATGTGTGTATAACTATATACATATAATAGATCACTTAAAGTGATACACTTAAAACTCCCTTAAATAAAACTTAAAAAAACTCTAAGATATAACACTTAGATGTACACTTATAGTGAGGCACTTAAATGGACATTAATTCTATTTCATTAATAGATATACTAATACGTGTTTGGCCTATACTGCTAGGTATAATAACTTTAATTATCGTGTTAGCTAAAATGCATGGTGATATTGTCGTACTAAAAGAGAAAGTAAAGAGTTTATTTGATCTGTGGAACTCTAGATCTAATTAAATGTTAGTTAGAGAACCAGTATTGTTACGTGTTTATTATTATTTGCCTGACTATACTAACTTAGTGCAGGAGTTTACGTGGGGTACTATAGATGTAATACCTGAGTATCCACGTATAAATAGATTTCTTAAATACTGGCATAATAATATTGATGCTGTAATTGCCAGTATAGAATTAGATCCGTATAAGGAGCATATAGATGGACTTCAAGAATATACAATCACGTATAAGTAGTTGCTTACGATCTGTAGGTGATAGGTTATCTGTGATGTTAATGGACAGAGATCTTATGAGATTGACAATAGCTGTGCTAGTGATATTAGGGTTTCTAGCATTAGTTTTATCATTTGGAAAGATGACTTTGTAAGAATGCGTAAAGATAATATTCTAACAGAGTTTTATGAAGCACTAAAGAATAAAACATTTAGAAACTTACATATACCACACAGTGACGTATTCTTTGTACGTGCTGCACTAGAGGATGCAACAGGTGTAAGATATAGTTTAGCACATGTAGAAAAGAGTATGATGCTTGAAGGATGGAAAGATGGCTAGGAAAGCTGTTAAGTTTACAAAGAAAGATAAGAGTCCTACTGGAGGTTTGTCAGCAGCAGGTAGGGCAAAAGCTAAACGTGCAGGACATAATCTAAAAGCACCTGTAACTGGTAAAGTTAAAAAAGGATCAAAGGCTGCTAATAGGCGTAAGTCATTTTGTGCTAGAATGGGTGGCATGAAGAAAAAACTTACTAGTGCAAAAACTAGAAATGATCCAAACTCAAGGATCAATAAAGCTCTAAGGAAGTGGAAATGTTAAAATGAGTAGTTTAGGTAAACGAATAGGTAAAAAAATTGCTAAAGGTATGGGCTACAAGACAGAGTTAGTAAAAAAAGAACGAAGCAGTCAGGCAGGTATGATTGGCTCTGGTGGTAGATCAGCACCGGGTAAAGGTGCAAAAAAACCACAGGCAATTGATAAAGAAAGTAAAGCAGATGCTAAAGGTATGGGTAGTTTAATTAAAGCACAAAGATCAGAAAGATCTATGGAAAGAGCAAAAGAGTATGTTCGCCTTAAAGCAAAAGCTAAAAAAGATAGAACTAAAAGAGAACAGAAGTTTATAGATGACTATGATATGACAGAGGCAAACAGAGCACTAATTGCAAATATAAAACGAGAACAATCTAAAGGTACTAAAGGTGCGAGAGCAGCACGAAAGAAAGCACTAGAATTACCAGAACTTAAATCTAAAATGGCATATGGTGGTATGGCAAATATGAAAAAGCATATGTATGTTGCAGGTGGATCTGTTAAAGAAAACCCCGGACTTAAAGCATTGAAAGC
>VTLG01015800.1_pt1 | contig 22152 bp, 21 predicted proteins | sample 4694571 | NCBI WGS metagenome assembly VTLG01 (sample SAMN12604809, study PRJNA352737) | marine metagenome | biome: ENVO:00000447; feature: ENVO:00000209|ENVO:00000569|ENVO:01000036; material: ENVO:00002151; isolation source: viral sequences binned using virsorter ... | reverse complement strand
TCTTTTTTTTCTGGCGGTTTTCCTTCCATTTTTTAATTTTATTATTTAAAAACTTCGTTATTCTTTCTTTTAAATCCTGGATAATAGGAGTTGCTACACTTGTTGCTGCTACGGCTGTAACTGCTGTAATTACTGTAGGAACTAATACTTCAGGTGGCGGAATAGGAATTGGTGGTAAGGGTGGTAAATTTAATACAGGTGTTGAAGCTTCAACAGTTTCTATAGGTTTAGTACCTTCAGGTTCTCTTAGATCACTAGGAGGAACTACTAAAGGTACGTAATAAGGAACATCAGCTGTTGGTAAAGGTATTTCTACAGTTTCAATCTTTTGAATCGGTGGAATTACTATCGTTGGTATCTCCATCTTCTCTATCCTGTATTACAGCTTGTATTGCTATGACCTGTTCTTTACATTGGTTTTGAACTTGAATAGCTTCGTTATGTTGTGTAATTAGCTGTTGTAAAGTTTCTTTTAATTGTTTTGTGGATGGTTTCATAATTTTAAGCAGCTTCTAATGCTGCGACTTTGGTTTCTAAGGTTTCTATTTTTGTTATTGCTTCTTGTAATGCTTTTAATGCTTTAATATGTAAAACAGAATATCTAAGTGTTTTTGTGATAGTGCCTAAATCGTTACCTTCATCATCACGATCAATATTATCTACAACTAAACCTGATGAGGTTTCTTCAACTTCCTGTGCAATTAATCCTATTTGTGTGTATGTTCCAAGATCAAGTTCAGATTTAAAATTATAATTCCTTATTTTCAATGCTTTTATATCATCCCATTGTGATTTAGCATCAACAATATTTTCTTTTAGTTTTATATCAGAAAGGCTGCCATAACTGTTATTAGTATTTTTTACATCACCATCTGTTTCAATAGCAAACTGTAAAGTACCTCCTGATGTTGTTGTTGTACCACTACTTCTAATTTCAAAAAAATTATGACTATTTGAGCCTTGATGTCTCTTATGAAGAACACCAACGGAATCTCCATCATTAAATAGTGAATTTATAGCTCCTTTTGAGCTTAGACGCAGACGTTCTACTTTATTTGTGCCAAACTTTAAAGTATCATCAGAATGATTGTATTGAACATATCCTTGGAATTGATCTCCTGATGTTAAATCAGTAAAAAATACATTACCACCACTAGAACTTCCAGAACGTATTGTAATTCCGCAATGACTACTATCAGCAACCGTTAAATTATCTGCTGATCCTTCACCCATCGTAGTAGTTCCTATACCTACATTCCCAGAATCATTTATTACCATTCTGTAAGCTGATCTGCCTAAATCATAAAAAGCTAAACCATCAACACTACCACCATCTGCTTGAATTAACCAATCTTCACTTGTATCTTTGACCTCTATACCAGCACCAGTAGCATTAGTACTTTGAAACTTACCGTAAACATTTCCTGTTCCAGAAACATCTAGTTTCCTATCAGGGCTTGTTGTCCCGATCCCAACTCTTCCAGACGAATCTATACGCATACGTTCTGAGCCATTGGTTCTGAAATTCATATAATCATCACCATGTTTATATTCAATAGATCCAATGTATGAACCAGCATCAGTTCTGTCTGCTACATCACCAAAATAAATACCACCATATAAATTGTTTGCACTATGAATTTGAAGTGCAGTAGATTCACTCCCAGTACCTAATATAAAATTTCTAGAATTAACATGAGTATAAACTGGAAATGAAGCATCATTACCTATACCTACATTCCCAGACGAATCAATCCTTAAACGTTCTGAAGCATTTGTAAAAAATGCCATTGGTGAGTTTTCATAATTTACTAAAACTGCGTGTGCTGGATCACTACCATTGATACCTATTTCAAAACCATCACTAGCACCTTCACCAGTAGTTCCATTAGAAAATTTAGCTCTTACGTTTGTTGTATTTGAGGAGTTATGACAATGAATAGTCCTATCAGGACTTGATGTACCTACACCAATATTCCCAGAAGAATCTATAGTAAGCCTAGACGCATCAGCATTTGTGTGATCTTTAATTGAAAAAAGACCACCGTTAACGTCAATTTTAAAATCGCTGTTGGCATCACTATCTAAAAAAGTAATATTTGGATTAGCATTTGTTACTGAAATATTTGACGTAAAAGCTGGAGCTATCTTTGAACCAGCTATCGCTGCACTAGCGTTTATATCAGCATTAACAATAGCCCCGTCTACTATCTTTGCACTTGTAACGCTATTGTCTGCTGGTTCTGATACTCCTAAACTTTTAAAAGTTAATATAAAAAAATCTGCCCCTGTAGCTGGTGCATCACCTAAAATTATATCATTACCATCAACAGCAAAACCTTCACTAGGTTGGCTTGTACCTGTAACTGGTTTTTGAATAATACCGTTAATACTTACTAATAATTGATATGCAGAAACAGATGGTGGTTGGCTTAATGTAAATCTATAAGCAGAATCGTTAAATGCTGCACTACCTCCACCAGTACCGCTACTAGAACTTAAGGTATTTAAAACGATATCACTACCACCACCTGCAATTTCTGAAACAGTACCACTATCAGTTTTTGTAAATAATTTTCCTACATCAGTACGTATTGCAACTTCCCCTACAACAAGATCACTAGCACTTGGATCACTTCCAGAACCCCTTTTATGTTTTATTACGTTAGCCATGGCTATAACCTCCTATTAAAAAATTTAGAAGCTACCGCCATCTATGGTTATACCGTCAAATGTTGTAAGGTTTTGTATAGAACCGCCTGTTATTGCAACAGAATTAGCAGCTTGTGTAGAAATTGATCCTAAACCTAATGTTGTACGTGCAGCAGCAGCATCAGCATCATCTATAAGCGTTTTACCATAGTTACTAAATCCTAAATTTGTTAACGCTGCTGTAGCTGTCGTTGCACCAGTACCACCATCAGAAACCGCCAAAGTACCAGCTATAGAACTAGCAGATAGATCTAATGCAAGTTCAGTACTAGAAATAACAACACCACTATTAGCTTTTAAATCTAATGACAATGTATTACCAGATTTATCTAAACCATCACCTGCTGTAATTTGACCAGCACCAGAAAATTGTGAAAAAGTTAAATTATTTGTACCTACAACTGCTGTATCAGCAGTACAAACAAAACCATTATCAGCATTTACTGTACCTTTTTCTACAAATACAAAAGCACCAGCAGCATTAGCATTAGAAGCCATGTCTGTAGCTCTTGATGGTGAACCTGAAGCATTTACGTTATAAATACCATTTTGAACTTGGTTTGTTTGATCTTTTAATAAAATCCTGTCACCTGTAGTTAAAGTAACCCCATCAACAGTTTGCCCATTTGCATAAGCACTACTTAAAGTACCGTTACCTGTAGTTGCTACAACAACAGAATCTTTAACATCTAATGATTGTGCAACACTATCTACATAAGCTTTGTTTGCACCGTCAGTATTAGCAGTAGGATCAGCTAAACCTGTAATTTTTTGACTATTAAAATCTACTGCTGCATTAGGTGATGTTAATTCATTTAATCTGTTTGTTCTAACGCCAGTATCAAAATCAGATATTTTTGTATGTGCAATAGAAGGTATATCTGCTGCAGCTAAAGCTCGCATAACACTAGCACCAGCACTACCACTAGGTGCAGCTAATACAAAATTTGCAGTATAACTTGTTTCTTTATCCCAAAATTTACCCTTACCACCAATAGGAATTATTGAAGAAGCACTACCTCCACTTCCACCAGTTCCCTTACCGTAATACAGTACTTCATTACCTTCAGTAAATGATAATTCAGCATTAGCAGAACTACTTACTGCTGTAGAGCCTGTACTTCTTTTAATTCTGATTGTATTAGGCATTGTTTTAAATTAAATAAAAAATTGGGAAAAACTAGAAATTTTAAAAATTTCCACCATCCACTAATGTTAATTTGGTGGTTGTTTGGTCAGCACGATAAGTACCAGAAGCAGCGTCATAATAAGGTATTGAACCGTCAGCTACATTAGTATCAACCATGCTTTTATTAGAAGAACTAAAATTTGCACCTTGAGTACCTTGAGTTTTGACAGTAATAACTCTAGTAGTACCGTTAATAGTTACTGTATTTTTTGGTTCAGTTACATTAACCGTCATGCTGTGTAGCCCTCCTTAGTAGTAATAGTACCTCCAATAACATAATAGCTAGTTGTACTAATAGTTACTCTTAAATCATAGTAACTTAAATCAGGTAAAATGCTCGTTTGTGCATCTGTTAAAGATAAATCTATAATGCCGTTTTGCGGATCAGATATAGTTACCGTCATATCAGCATATTTTTTTGTTCTTTCATAATTCCATATCTGACATAAACCTGTATAGCCAGTAAGGTTATTGGGATTATTATTACCATCTGTATATGTAATTTGACGCTGCCAATCTTGCCTACGTTTTAGTTCAAAATTTATTTCTCCTTCTATTGGTGTAGACATTTTAAGCTTTTTTTTTAATTATAACGCTTACGTAGAAATAGTAAAAAGGTTTATGTTTTAATTACGTACATCATTGCAATATTATCTGGTCTTGCATCACCACCACCATCAGAACTTGTAGTACCAGAACCAGAAAATGTATGATTATGCGTACCATCAAAAGTAAAACCAGCTACAGGACTATTTGAAGAAGAACCTGTAATAGGGTTATTAGGATCATTTACCTTAGTAAATACACCGCTTGCAGTACCAGAATTTCTAAATCCTTCAGATATTCTTCTAACATCACCAGTTAAAGATTTAGTACTTGTAGTGCCAGAAACACTTGCAGTATGTGTATGTGATTTGTTCCTAGATGTTTGTTCATTTGCAAATGTTCTACCGTCATCATTCGTACCTGTTTTTGTATTAACCCAACCTCTAATAAATTGCCCTCTTAAATCAGGTAATCTAAAGTTTGAACTACTACTAGAACCCCAAGTAGTACCTATTGCTGCATATAAAGCAGCGTATGTAGTTCTGCTTACGTATTGTCCAGCACATTCTAAATAACCACTTGGTACATTAGTTGTTGCCATTACATGAACAGAACCAGTAGGAACACCCTGTACTGGTTGCCACGATAAATTTCCATTTCCATCACTTTCTAATTTATCTCCACTATTCCCATCATTATCAGGAAGAGTAAAAGTTAAATCAGCAGATAAAGCAGGTGCTTTTATTGCAAGAAAATTATTATCTTGTGGATCTCTTAAACGTAATGCTTTACCTGCATTTATAGATAAACCATCAGAATTAATATTTGCTCTTAAAGTTCCACCTGTTGTTATACCAATATTATTAGCAGAAGATAAAAACAAACCTGTATCAGCATCATTTAATTGAATTGATGGACTACCAGCAGTACCAGAAGGTAAAGATAAATTACCTGTAAAACTACCTCCACTTGAAGGCATATGACCAAAATTAGTTTCTAATTTACCTAATTCTATATATCCATTATTAGATGCGTTTCTAATACGTAAAGTATCAGGTGTTGTTGATTCATCTACAAAAAATTGATGTGCAAGTGTTATTGGTGGTGTATTAGAACCAGAATTATTACTATTTAAAGCAGCTAAATTTTCATTAACATCAGCCCTAAAGTTAGCACCTGTGTCATCTGGTATTGGATAATTCCCTGATTGTACTTGTGCCATTAGTTACCCCTTACCATAACCTGTTGCTGTCCAAGTAAATGCCCTAGCTTGTCTAGCATTACTAGAATTGAAAATAGATACACTAAACTGCGTAGTAGTAGTACTACTAATATTATAATAGTCTCCTGTTGATGACGCACTAAAAGTAATCCCTATTACAGGTGCAGCAGCAAATTTATTTGCAAAATTTATTGTTACATCACCACTACTAGAAGCAGTACCAGTACCGTTAATAGTTCGCAAAGGCATATTAGAAGTAACTTCTAAAGTCTGTACAGCTACTTGTGCTGCATTATCATTTGTTTCAAGTTCTGCTTTTAATTCATATCCTCTAGCTTTAAATTCAGCATTGTTAAAAGGTCGCCAAGAAGTCCAAGTTGGTGAACTACTGGGATTTGTTTGTGTTGTTCTTATATATAGTTTTACATCTGTATTTGCTGGTGTACTGCCATCAACAGAAGTTAATGAATCCCAATTAGGAAATGTATCTACAGTTGCAGCACTTGGGAAAAATGATCTAACTTTTAATTTACTTTCTAAGGAAATACTAAATACATCACCTAAATCAATAGGATTATTAGCAAATAAATAAGTACCTGTTGTATGTAAAACAGAACCATTAGCAGCTAATAATAATTCACCACTTGTAACTGTTAAATTTGTTTTATTTCCAGTAAAAGTATTTTGTTCTGTTTGTGTATTTATATTATGTAAATTACCTAAATCTGGTTTACTAAATTCTACATAAGCAGCATTAACACTTGTTCTACCACCAGAATCAACAAATTTTGCTAAATAAGTACCTTCTTTTAAATCTGCGTATGCTTCTTTTGCAGTACCAGTTAAATCACTATGAATAGAGGTAGCATTAGCCCAAGTAACACCTGACAAATCAGGAGAATGTTTCAACCGCACTAGACCCCCTACGACCACATCTAAATCTGTACTTTGTGACCATTGCAAACGTGCTAAACCATTAGTAGGTATCATTGTTAAATTTTGCATATCAGCAGGTGCAGCAGTTTTGCCAGCTAATGCAACTGTGTGGTTAGCAATAGTACTACCTTTATTTAAATAATTAACTGCTTGTATCTGAACCTGTAAAGTACCAGCCCTTAAAGCACCAAAATTACCACCTTGTCTTAAAGATATAGAAGGTGAAGAAGTGCTTACAGTTGCCCAATTATCATTATCTACTCTATATGTAACCTTATATTCAGTAACACGTTTTCTATTATGCTTCCAACTTAAATCACAACCTACAAAAACACCCTGACCATCACTATATAAAAATTCTTTATCTTCTATATCAGTTACAGGATCAGGTGCAGCATCTAAATTACTAATAGATCTAACACTAATAGGATCTCCATTATCAACTGCGTTATATATACTTTCGTTATATTTTAATGCGGTTACAGAATATACACCATTTTCTTGTTCTGCTACTTCTATAACTCTAAATTTTTGTGTTTGTACATCTGTATCTTGCATTATATAAACTGTTTCAGCGTTAGGTGCTTCTGAAAATGCTGAAGAAACAGTAATAGTATTTGTAGTTCTATCAATATTTTGTATCGGTTTTTTTTCTACAATTCCTGTTGATAATAAAATAGAAATTTCTGGTGTTTTTGTTAAATCTATAGAAATATTTGTACTGTTATCAATTTTTATTACTGTTGTTGTAGATCCTGTACTTACATAACCAGTATGTCTATGACTACTTTTAAGTTCATCAGCTATATCTATAACCATAGATGGCCTTAAAATAATTCCACTTTCTACTGTTACTGCAAAACTTACTGTTTCAGTTAAAATTTGCTCACTTTTTAAAGCCCATAAGCCAATTCTGTGAGCCTGACCTTGTGAATAACAACCAGTAGCACGTATTTGTTTGTTAATAACACCATATTTACTAACAGCATCAACATCTTCTACATATTCAAATTCTGTTTCACCTAGTTTGTCATAACTGGAATAAGCAACGGTAGCTGTTGTATGTCTTGCTTTTTGTGATGTACCTGTATATTCAAAATTCCCATCAACCACATTTGCACTTCCAAGAAGGTATTTAGAATCTTGTGGGCTATCTTGTACTACTACATATTGACCAGCACCGTAATAACTCATGCCCCTAAATATTGCGGTCAATTCTTTGATGGTATCAAAAACAGCTTTACGTGTATTAATAACCATATTTAATGCAAACCTAACTTCTAGACCACCTTCATGGTCATCTACCAATTCATTGCAATATTGACTAATTGTATAAAAATCAAATTTATCTAAAGTTGCAGCATCCAACCCTACCCCATACCTATCATTAATTAATAAGTTATATAAATGCCAAGAAGGATCACTATGCCATTGTGCAGCACCAAAAGTACCATCCCAAATACCAGAATATGTAACCCTTCCTAAATGTGTAGTTGTATCTACTTGGGCATTACTTGGAAGTTGAGTTTTTACCCCACGTAGCAAATATTTACGTACTGGTATATTTGAAAAATTCCTACTGTCAAAACGCAAATATACTAATGCACTATTTGGATAACGTAGCTTTTCGTCAATTATTTCTGTTACACCTGCCCAATTTGTTTTACTTTCACTTTTACTATTAGGGTCATCATTACTAACTCTTGAAACTTCTATATCTACTGGAAATGCCCCTGTTAATGGAAAAACATAATCACGTAAATATTGATTACTTGACTTACCTTTAATAGTGTCTTGTTTTACTAAGTTATAACCACCACCGTTATATTGGACTCTAATTTTTATTGTTACTTCATTACCAACAATATCACCGTCATCTTCTACCCTACGCAAAGTAGGAATAGCAATAGTAACCCTCACTCTAGATGCTGCAGTATTTGTAATTTGTTTAATAGTTACATTGCCATGAGTTAGCTGTACTGGTAAACCTAAATTTGTTCTTTCTATTTCATTAAATGCTAAAGAAGATATATATGGTTGATGTTGTGTACCATTACGTGTTTCTACCTGATAACCGTCAAAATTATTATTACCGTTTGAATCTTGTATAGGTGTTCCATCTAGATAAATACTTTTAAATCCATCATCTAAACCCTGTACTTCACCTTCTGAAACGAGATCCACCACATTAGCCATCTGAATACTTTGTAATGAATCATCAGCTTCTACTGGTGTTCTATTACCGCCACCTTTACCGCCACCGCCACCAAAACCTTGTATATGTTTCATTTTAAATAACCTGATCTACGTCAAGACCTGACGAAATTATTGCACTACCACAAAATGCCCGACCCATAACTATAGGTATTGGTGTACCAACCTGATTTACATTATTAATCCCACTAAAACTAAAATTTTGTAATTGGTTTGCTTGTGCCATGCTAGGAAAATCTGGTTGTGGTGATAACATTTCAGAAACACCTGATAAAGCCATAATTAAACCAAATTTTTTTAAAGTTGAACCTACTAATAATGGTGTACCCCCAAAAGTACCAATAGCCCATGTTGCAGGTACTAAAAAACCAACACCTATAATTAATGCACCTGTTAATATTCTTCCAAAACCTCTACCAGCACCAGTTATTACAGGTCTTATAGAAAAAATTTCTTTTGTTCCTAATGGTAATGCTAAATCTGTAATATTATCTTCACCAATTTCTTCAGTTCCTACTTTAACTTTATAAGAAACACCATTTTTATCATTGTCTAAAAACCATTTTTCTAAACCTTTAAAATTTACACATAAAGCTTTTATGGCTTGACTTGCATTAGCTACATCTAATTCAAATGTACCTTGACCTAAAAATTTTTTTAATTGTCCGTAAACTTTAATTGTTTTTTTCATGTTTTAATATTTTTGCTGTGGATTGTATGTAATAACCTCCATATATATCTCTGCTAGATAATCTTCCCTGTACATGATGTAATACAACATTGTCACCCAAATAAATACCTGCATGATTTGGTACATCACTTTCTAAGTGCATTAATACTACGCATCCATATTGTATCTCTTTTATAGGAATTTCATAGAACCCTTCATTTTTAAAATTATCTAAATACATATTTTCGCCTTTATCCCACCATTTATCTCTTCTAAAATAATCATTTAATTGTATTTTAAATTCCTTTTTATAAAAATCTCTCACTAGGGTATAGCAATCCACCACCCCATGAAAAAAGCTCCTCCCAACATAAGGCAATTCATAACCAGAAGGTTTACAGCTACCCCAAAGCTCTGTTTTAGGATTAACAACAAACCAATGCAAACCAGACTTTTCACACGCTACAAGGTCTGCAGGGCTAGGGTTATGGTGGGTTGTCGGATGTGAATGTATTAAAGCAATTATTTCACCTTGCTTTTCTGCTTTTTCATAATTATCTGGATCTAATACAAAATGTTCATCTGGTGTTTCAGCTAAATTATTGCATTTGTAATACCTTTCTTTACCTTTAACGATATGTACCAAACCAACACTTTCTCTAGGACTTTCTTCTTTAGCGTGTTGTAATGCTAATTTTTTTATATTTTCGCTTAATTTCATTGTGTTTTACCTGCTGTAGGAAATGAACCAAAAGGTAAAGGGTTATTATCACCAAATCTTTTTTTACAACTAGATAATCTTTTACCGCATACATCAGCAGCTAAAGTACTAACTACATTGTCATCCTTATCAAAATAATTATTACCTGTATAACTACATTCAGTACTTCTATATTGCCATTGACAGCAATTACCTAATAATTGTCTTTTTGGTACATATTGATTAGGGCTGTCAACTTGAGTACTTAATTCAAAGGAAACTAAATTTTTATTTTCACTAGCTTTTCTATCAACAATAAAAGTATCTGTTGGTTCAGTTGCATATGGATCAGCTAGGGTTTGTCCATCTAAAAATTTTGCACACGTTTTAATGCGTCTTACAACTGCACCTGCCAAGTCATTGCCATTATTATGTAAATTTACATCCCTTAATAAAAAAGTAATTAATTGGTCTGTATTAGCAATAGTTAATGTTGGTCTTGCATGACTACCAGAAGTTGATCTGGTAAAACCTTTTGCTTCTATAGCCATGCGTGTATATTGTGCAGTATTAAATACTATGTTGCCTGTAATACCTGCATTACAACCGTTATGCCATCTAATAGTTTGTGAGCTATTATGCAATGTTTGATTTAATTGCATTTCAAATAATTCAATTATTGCGTTAGGACTTAAAGCAGCTAATTCTTCATAAATTGCACTAATAACTGTCCATTGTGCTGAATTATCAGTAATTAAAGTACCTACGTGTTTTGACCAATTAGGTTCTGTTGATCCTGTTGTACCTGCTGTAGTGCATTGAAAAAAAACACCATTATATAAAGTAGAAGAAGCTCTTACAATGGCATTTAGGTTATAACTACTGCTTGATGTCCATGCTGCTACTGCCATTATGGTATAGCCACCTCATTAAATACTGCTGTTATCGTAAAACCGTTTGCAGCTACAAAAGTTTCTGACCATTCCCTACATAAATATTTACTACTACTTGATTGATCTGGTGGTGTAAAGTCAAAAGGATCTACACCTTTTCTAGCTTCTAAAAAGTTAACAATAGTATTTTTTTCAGCAGTAGTTTTATTTTCAAATTTAAAATTATATTTTTTCAGGTCATTGTTTAATCCATAGCTAACTAATTTTTTATAGCCATCCCCAAATTGCACTTCACGTACAACAATACTACTTTGTTTTGTAGAACTGTAATCTGGACTAATATTTACTGAAGTATCCCAACTAGCCATACAATAAACCCCCTGCACGTTGCTGATTAACAATTTCAGCTTGTACTGCTGCTGCTATTGCTTGTCCTAATCTCTGTGATTTTTCATTATCACCTTCAACATTACTATTTTCAGCATTAACAGTTACGTTAACAACATTGCTACCACCGCCTTGACTAACAACACCTAAATTACCATCAGCACCACGTTTTAAAGGTAATATTGCTTCAGCAGATTTTTCACCTGCAACTGCTATACCGCCATTAGACATATATTTAAAATGAGGACTATTAATAACACCACCTTTTGCATATGCAGTTACGTGTTGGTTATTTTCAAATACATTACCTTTTGCACTAAATATACCTTTAAACCAATTACCTAATGGTTGCGTTATTGTTTGCTGTATTGCTATACGTGCCAAATCATTAATAATAGAATTTGCTAATTTTCTAAATTCAAACGTACCTTTAGTAACAAACTGTACTAGCTGATCTTCTAATTGTTTTATAGATTTAACCGCTATATCTGCCATTGCTTCACCAACAGATTTTATAGAGTCTACAAACTGCCCCATTTTTGCCTTCATTTGTGTACCAAATGTTGTATCTAATTGCTTACCAAATTCATTTGCACTATTAGTACCTTCTTTAAAATATTCAGATGGTGCATTTTCTTCACCTGTCCAAATCTGGTTAAATGTTTCCATATCTTTTTTAAATTGTTCATTTGTTTCTGTTAATCCACCTTTAAAAGCATCACCAGCACCACTAAAATTACCTTTTCTTAATTCATCTAAACCTTTAACTATTGATTTTATTGTTGTAATTAAAAATCTAAAACCAGCAACTACTGTAAAAATAGAAGAAGTAATTATTTTTAAACCTACTTCTACCCCTTCAAAAAATGCTTCAAAATCTTGATCTGCACTAAATATATTACTAAACATTTTTAATAAATTATTTAATGTAGGTAATAAAGCATCAGTTAGTTGTTTTCTGAATCCGTCAAATTTTATTGTTAAAAGTGCAATCTGATCGTTAAAAAACTCTGCGTTTTGTGCAAAATTATCACTTACTTCATAATTTAGTTCTTTAATTGCTGCACTACCGCCATTAAGCATATTAATCATACTTGCACCGCTTCTACCGAATATTTCCATAGCTAGTGCAGCTTTTGTAGCACCATCTGGCATATCAGCAAACCTATCTGCTATTTCACCTAAAACTTGTTCATTACTTTTTAAATTCCCATCCGCATCACGTACAGATAAACCTAAAGCATTAAAACTATCACTATAAGTAGCAACACCTTGATCTGCTTCACGCATTGATTGGCTTAACCGCCTTAATCCTTTATCTATAGTTGCCTGTTCAATACCAGCTAATTTACCAGCATTAACATATGCCTGTAATGTATTTGCAGCAATTCCTGTTTGATCTGACATTTTACCAAAACTATCTGCACTATCTATCGCACCTTTAATAAATCTAGTGAAAGCACCAGCAGCCATAACACCAGCAAATACTTTTAAAGCACCATTTAAACCGCCAACAGCTATTTTTAAATTCTTTACTTTACCCTGAACACCCTGCATTGAATTGCCAAGACGCTTTATACCTTGTTCTCCTACAGTTTTTGCTGCTATTACAACGTCAAATTTAGCCATTATTTTTTACCTTCTTTATTAATTAGTTCTAATGCTTTTGCTTCCATTATTTGCAAATCCTCGAAAACAGAAGGTAGATCATATGAATACATATTAGCAACTTGTATTACTGCTGCATAGTCTAAACCTGAAACACCGCCAAAACCAGTTTTAAATTGTGTTTGTACACTTAAAAATAATTTAACTGCATCTATATTTTCTTTTAAAATTTTAAAATTTTTTTCCTTTTTTTCAGGTAAATCTAATTTAAAAAATTCAGCAGCTTTTTCTAACTCATCACTTGTATTTTTTTTACCGCTATTAAACCAATATTCAACAGCGTCTAGAAGTTTTTTCTTTTTAGCCCACCTGTATAAGCTTCACTAAAAGCATCAACAACAAAAGCAGCTAAACCTACTACGTTTAATAATTTATCTAATTTGCTTTCTGTAAATGGTAATTCATTACCTTCTTTATCTTGCATACCAGACCAACCAACCATAATTTCTTTAGCTATTTCTGTATTAGATAAATTTTCTTCTCTTTGTAATCTACCTAATTCTTCAAACCTATCTTGCGTAATACGTTTAAAAGTAGCTGTAAAAGTATGTGTTTCTCTTTTACTTTTTGTTGGTATTGGTAATTTTACTTTCCAATCAAATGTATCATCAAGATCATCAAGAATAAAAGCCATAAGACTACGTAGCAGAGTTAATGGAATTTTAAACTCATTTCATCATTTCCGCTACTAGGTAAAGCTCTATAGGCAATATTTAACATTTGATAACCTTCATTATCTTCTGGTGAAATACTTTCTAAATCAACAGTAGGTGCTGTAAATGTAATCTTATTACCTGCAGATTGTCCATGCTGCCAAGTTAAATTACCTGTAGCACTACTGTTAACTATTGGATAATAATTTTTTGTACCTAATGCAACTGATTCCATAGTTAAACTACCACTAGGTTTTCTATCTGTAATTCTTGTAGATTTACTACCACTAATAAGTTCAGAATAATACAAGGCATTGTTATGGTCATAATTAAATGACATTAATGCACCTGCATAACTATGTAATTGAAAACCAGTAGTATTACCGCTATTTGCAGCTATTGGTGCAATTTGACCTGCATAGTTTGGAGATATTAAAGCAGTAGCAGTTGGATCTTCATAGATGCCAATATATGACATATTTAACATAGGTATTTCAGAAGTATTTAATGCTATTGAAAAAGTACCTCTAGCACCTGTAATTCTATGTAAAGAACCATCTATATAAACACCAATAGTTAAACTATCTGCATCATTTAATGTTGAATCTGGTGCATAAGTATTACTTGTGCTACTAACGTCTGTGCGTACCATACCAGCCCCAAGTAGTAGCTCATCATAAGCAGGTTTTGTACCTGCTGTTCCACTAGGGGTTAATTCGATTGAAAATGATACTTCTACTTTTGTATTACTTGGTATTGTTGGAAAATTACCTGCAAATCCTCTAATATTTGGTCTTTCTTTTGGTTCAGTTGCAACAGGATTTAATGAAACATCCGTAACTAAAAAACAGTTTGTTGCAGCAAAACTAACAGCAGTACCATATGTTGATTCTTTTTTTGCTGCCAGAATTGTTTTAGAAGTTCGTAAAATTGCCATTTTTTTGCATTAACCAGATACTATGCCTTCATATTAACAATAGCAGTTATTTACGCATATTAAAGGGTTGCTAAATTAGTATTTGATGTTCTGTATTTAATTTGATAATTAACTGTTACTATCCCTGCTGGTTGGTCGCTATCAACAGCTTCATTACTTGTACCTGAAGGAATAATATTAGTTGCAATACCGCCTAATGTTAAATCTGCCATTATTTTGCTGTGCAAACTTTCAACTACTGGATCTGCAACTTCATCAGGCTTATCACCTCTAACAATAACAGCTATTGCTATATCTAAAGTCCAATCAAGTGTTGGTAATGATGTTGTTTGTACAGGGTTATCAGCATCCCACGTAACAAGTAATGATGGTGTTTCTTCTCTTGTAAAAGCAGTAACCCTAGACCTATAAATACGTGTACTTACATTTGTAGTACCAGCTAAAGCAGTAACAACCGCATCTAAAATAGTTTCTCTTCTAGTGGTCATGTTTTTTGTAGTGAAACTTCTAAAATTAAAGCGTCTATTCCTTTTTGTACTTCTCTTACTGTGTAATTAACTTTAGCAACTTCTATTGCATCACCAGTTTTTAAAGAAGGATAATCACTAGCTTTTAAATAAATTAAATAATCTGTAAATATAACCTGATCTCCTAAAGCAACAGTTGTAGGTTGCTCTAATAATCCTTTTGCATAAGTGCCATTAGCTAAAACATCTACTGTTAAATCATCAGAAAATAAAGCGTCTAATGAATCAGTTGCTATTGACATTTTTAGGCTTTTTTGTGCGTTTTGGCTTTGGTTTTTCTACGTATGGTATTGCTCTATTAGCAGTTAATAATTCATCTGCTATTTGTCCATCAACATCAACAACATCTAATGCTGCAACATGATTACCAGCAATTTGGATTGATTTTAATACTTGAATTTTCATAAATAAAAAGGGGTGCAGAGTACCCCTAATAATCAACTTATAAAGTTGTAGTAATGTCTTTAATAACACCGAATGATACAGGGTTTCTTACTGCAACATCCATTGTCATAATTCCTCTAATTGATGTTAGTGCCTTACTGAAGTCATCAGAATCTTCACCAACAGTTATTTCAAGACCGCCCCAAAGTCCTACTAGACATTGTGAGAAATCACCAAAAATAACAGAAGAACAATTACCAGAACTAGATCCTTTTGTAAGTGTTGATGGTAGCTGCATTGAATCGCTAATTGTATAACCATTAATGCTTGCAGGTGTAGCACCTCTACCAGCAACAACACCACCTATGTTATATAGGTACTGACCAGCAGTATCTTTTAACTTTTTAAGATCATTAACAACTTTTCCGTTAGTTAAATAACCAGTTGTAGCAGGGTTAACAACACCGTTATCAATAACAACATTACCTTCTAGGTTTATTAGTGCATCTATTGTAACTGCACCTCCATTAGTACCCATTGCAACAGAATTAACTCCTGAAGTGTTAAGTATTCCTGTAGGCTGTCCAGAAGAACCAGATCCGTTAAGAATTGCAGAATCCATTGCCAACTGTAGATTAGTTGTCATATCTGACCTAATCAAAGTTTCAATAGCTGGTAAACCTTGTAAAACTTGCTGTCTAGAATATTTTTCTAAACTAGCTACGTTTTTAGGGGTCATTGTTATCTGTGAAAATGTGCTATTTCCAGCAGTAATCGCAGTAGTTTCTGTTGATAACCAATAAGTAGATCCTTTTCCTGATCTCTTAGGTATTGCAACATCACCTTGTAGATCATTTAGTACCTGTACACCAGCACCTAAAGCAATAGAAGAATTATATAAAAATTCTATAAAATCTTGTGGCCTGTAATCTGTACCAACTAAGTTACCACCTACGTTTGCAGTAGAAGTTACGTATGTTGCTCTTTTTTGTGGTGTAAACGCACTAAAAGGAACCATAAAGGAATTAGCAGTTGTTCTTTTGCCACCTTTTAATTCAACTTCTTGTGATACTTCACGAATAAGACCAGCTTCCCTAGATGACCAATCACCTGTTAAAGCAGCCCTAGCACCAGCAACTAAAGAAATTTCTGAAAGTTCTTTTTCTGGAATATCAGCTTTAGATTGTATGCTTTCTACTGGTTGCATTTCTGCTTTATCACAATAGATAGCTCTAGCATCATTAATAGTTGCTTTAGGATTATCTAGTAAATTATTAAGTGTTTCATTACCTAACTGCATTTTATTGCAGAAAGAAGTAATTTCTCTAATGCGTTTGCGTTCATTAGTAGAAGCATCATTACGTGCTTTTTCTAGGTCACGCACCACATCATTAGTTTCTGGGGTGCTAGTAGCCATAATTTTGTTTGAAATAGGATTTGACTGTGGTACGGATTCATCCGCAACAGCATTAGTACGCTGTTCTTTAAGAGTAGCAGATTTACACTCTTCTTCCATAGTAACTTCATTTACAACTTTTTCAGTTGTTTTCTTAGCTTCTTTTGACCTTCCTATTCCACTTTGAGCATAGTCAGCAGGAATCGTTACAATACTAATTTCCGCAGGTTGGAACTGGGTAACACGATAATAATCCTTAGAATCGTCAGAATTTTTACGTTCTTCCTTTTCTGTTTTGCTAATTGAATAACCTACCGATACGTTTCTTAAAATCCCATCATTAATTAAACCTAGTATTTCTTCACCACGTTCATGTTTCCCTAACCTTACAGTTACGTAGCCCCTTCTACCTTCTATCCAAGATTTTTCTACTACTCCTAAAACATCATCAGAATTGTGATTATATAACAATGGTGCAGAAGCATTTAGCCTAGATTGATCTACAGATTCTTCTGTAAAGTCTAAAATTTCATACCCTAAATAACCTCTATTTACTGGTTCTTCAGATCCGTAAGGAAATGTTAATGTCCGTTTTTCTTTGTCAATTTTAAAATCAACGGTACTACTTCTATGTTCAATAGTCGCTTCAAGATCACGTTGTTTCTTTGTTTTCTTCATTTTCTTGATTAGATTCAGTATTACTTTCTTCTATATTACCCTGCGTAGCAATATTGTCAGGGCTACCAGACATATTTACATCAAAATTTAACCCTAATTGTTCAGCTAAATCAATTTCATTCTTTCTAGCAGCCATTACTTCATGTATGTCGCCACCCTGTTCAGCAATAATTTGCGATTGTGTTTTAAAACCTGCTTTTATAGCTTCTTTACAAGCAGCAACTTCTTTTTGTGGGTCAACCCAAGACCAACCCCTAAACATCCAATGCACACTTCTATATTTATCAGGATCTAATTCATAATTAGGTAAATCTAATACTTGTGCAGCTACAGCTAGTTCTAGCCATACATCAAATAAAGGTTGGAAAAAATGATCTTTTAAATATGTTTGGATCATCCTGTAATGGTCACGATCTTCTAGCAAACTTAACCTGCTGCTACTGTAATTAGTTTTGCTGAAGTCTCTACTTACACTTTCATATGAAACACCGCATGATGCAGCTAAAGCTCTAAGCATTACAGTATTAAATTGTTCAAAATTATCATTACTATTTCCTAAATCAGGTACAGTTATTGATTCATTAGCTCCTAAGTAATGAAACTGCCCTGCATTAAAGTCCATTACTCTCTCATTATCCATAACATCATCACCAATTAATCCTTCAGGATCAGTTGTACTAATAAAGCCCATTGTTGAACTTTGAATACGTTTACCAATAATTACAGCTTCTTGAAATCCTTGTAATTGGTGCATATCTGATAATGCTGAAGCTATCCAACTTATACCTCTAGTTTGTCCGACCCTATCGCCAAGACATAAATGTATTACTTCACTAGCGTCAACAATCATATGCCTTTTGGTTGTGTATTTAAACGCTAAAGGTAAATCGTCAGGATGTTCTGCTAAAAACGCATATTTTTTTGCTCTTCCAAATTTATCTCTTAATATCCCCATCCTCCATTGATCTTGTTTACTGGTTCTAGCATCTACATAATCATCATCTAATTGATCCGCTTCTAATAATTCAATAGCTAAAGGTATTTTTGATCTACCAAATGGTTTTTTTATTAATCTAATAAATACTTCACCATCACTAAATAAAGTATTAATAATTTTACGTTCAATAGAAGCTAAACAATCAATACCATTAGCAGAAAATGAATCATATCTAGTCCAATTACCCCATGCACTTTCTATAGCTACATTTAACTTGTCATTCTGTTTACCGTTTGTTCTTTTTATCTGTAACTGTGGTTTTGTGCCAGTACCGCATACATTTAACATCAAACTTCGCATAGCCTGTTTGACATATACATTATTTCTAATCATATCCCTAGCTTTATTTCTTACTGTCTTGTTATCTGTTTGTATTGCCCTATCAGCACTACTACCGTTAGTTTTCCAACTGTAATTTAATCTGTCATAACCAGCAGCTTTGTAACTACTTCTTTTTGGTCTAGGCAATGGTGTTGTTTCATGCCTGTTATTTAAAAAGCCTTTGTATGCTCCTTTAAATGCGTTAATAATTCCCATTTTTGTAACTCCTATAGTCTGACGTTAAGTTTTAAACCTGTACCTAATCCTTGACTTAATTTCTCTGCCCTTTCTTCACGTAAACAAATAGCATTAAGGTCAGCTAATCTAGTTCTTAATTTATCCATATCTACTCTTTTATATGTTCTATTTCCTATGCTGTATTCTTGTCCGCCATCATTAAATTTACGTAATGCAGCAATGATATTATCTCTATCTACTTGATTAGGTGATCTTGTATCAATTTTCCCTGCTGTTCCTGTATAAGCATGACTTTGTTTTACAAATATTGTACCTGTACTAATTATAAATTTTTCAGATCCTTTACTAACTTCTGCTGCATATGTCCAATCACCTTCAGTAAATGCTGCACTATCACTTGCAGATATAACTGATTCAAAACCTGTGTTGTAAGCACTAGCAGTTACAGTATGTGCTTCTACATCTTTACTTCTTAAATAATATTTTAATGTCCAATCACTACTTGTTACCTGCTGGTCAAAATCTACAGTAGTTGATTCATCCCTCCATTTAATAGTTGAACCAGCAGTAATAACTGAAGGTATTTTACTAACCCACATAAAAACAGTTCCTAATTCCAATTAAATACATCATAACGCTTCGTAGTATTAGTGCTATTTTTCTTTAAATTTCGCTTTTTTTGTGGATTTTTTGCATTATTTTGTAGTTTTTTCTCTAAATAAGGGAAAATTTTAGAAATTGGCTTTTGCTTTAAAATAAAATGCCACGCTGCATACGCATATACAAGGCAATCTAATTTTTCTACACTTTGATTTCTTTTTTGTACGTATCTATAGACCCTTCTACGTGCATTATTTAATTTACTTTCTTTATATTCACCAGTTAATTCTTTAAAATATTTTTCATCTGTTTCTTTATGAAAATGAATACCTTTACCCATTTTTATACGTGGGAATAACTCATCTTTTATAGTGTCACTACCAACAGAATATATTTTTACACTTTGTGCTGTTTTCATACCCCTTAAACTTATATTCACAAATGCCCCATTATTAATAACAGGTTGGTTTTGTAATGATGATCCTTTTATTGGTATAACACCTTTTTGTTTACGTAATCTACACCAGTTATAAACGCTATGGGTTGCTAGTCCACCAGAATCTACCGCCATTGCCTGTATTTTTAACTTTCCACCTTTAGGATGGTCATATTCACTATTTAAAATAATATCCAACCCCTGCCATACTTCACTTTGCGTAGGATCACCATGTATAACAAAATGTTCTATTAGCCATAGTTCTTCTTTGCCTTCTACAACAGATTTACTAATACCAAAAACACTACACTCTAATCGTTCATCTTTTGTGCCACCTCCACCTTGTACATCAACCCCTGCAACTAAACATAAAACATCTTCAGGTATTTCAGCAGGTAAATAATCATCTAATTTATCTAACAAGCTATCAACTGTAATAGAAGCCATATATGATTCATCAAAAGTTTCTGCAAGTCTTGTATTAATAAAACTACGTAATAAAGCAGGTGCTTCTTGTGCTGTTTCCCATTCTTCGCAAATAGATGCCCAACTTAACCAACCTGAAGGGCTATATAAACCAGATAAATGAAACCCTGCTGTTTTACGTACTAATGGTTTTGTTGCTTGCCATTTACCTTGCCTTAACATTGATGTCTTATACGCTTCATTAAATCTTTCACCACATAACGCACATTCATATTCAACGGTTTCAGGTTGTTTAGGTTTCCATTTAAGTTGACCAAATTTAAGTACTTGATAACCACCGCAACAAGGACTTTTTATTTGAAAATATCTCTGATCTGACATTTTAAATTCTTGCTCAATTCTGCAATGGTCTTTTTCAGTAGGTGTAGAAGTTAATACTATTTTTCTGTTTGCATAGTTTGTAGTTCTTTTTTCTGCTAATGAACAAGGATCTCCTTCTTCTATTCCTGAAGTACTGCTTACAGATTCTTGAAAAGAACTAACTTCATCCATAAATAAATAACGTATTGGTGCTGATCTTAAACCTACAGAACTATTACTACCTGTAAGCATCAATATCCCATTAGGAAATTCTTTCATAAACATAGAATTGCTTTTATCTTTAGCTCTTTTTTTAGGTAATTTATTTTTTATACAAGGTGTTTCATCAAATGCTGGCTCTAATCTCTGTACTGTCATCCTTTTGACCATATCTAAACTAGGGGCTACGCATAATATTGAACTAGGGGCTACATCTATCCAATACATCAAAGTGTTTATGCCAAGCTCAGTTTTACCTAATTGTGCAGCAAACATTAATACAACACGTTCAACATCCGTTTCTTCTACGCTTAACAAGTCCATAGGTTCTTTTAAATACGGTACTCTGCTAGTTCTCCATGCCCCACTTTCAGCAGAAGCCCTTGAACTTAAAATACGGTTTTGGTCTGACCAATCACTAACAGTAATAGGTACTGGTGGTTGTATTCCTTCTAAAAAACCTTTTACAAATGGATTCATGCAAATTGTTTAATACTTGAATTTATAGCTAATACAATTTCATCTTTTAAAGTCTTACCAATAACAGATTGATCTGTTTCTGCTGCAAATAAACTACTAACTCTATCTGGTAGCGTCATTAATTTATCAGATAAGCTTTTAGCCAATTCAAAACCCTTTTGTTCTGTTTCTTTTGCATCTACGTATGTACCTTCTTTAACCTTTACTTCTATTTCTGCTAATGCTGCATCAAAGTGCATTTTTTTAGCCCTACTTATGTTGAAATCTGGTATTTTCTCTACTGGTAATTCTTCTATATGATCCATTAAGTTAACCTTCTGCTGAACTATTTGGTTAATTGGATCTGTATTACTTTCCCATAGTTTTAAAGCAATATCTCTATTAAATTTCTTTTTCCCATTCT
>VTLG01000994.1_pt1 | contig 22152 bp, 5 predicted proteins | sample 4694571 | NCBI WGS metagenome assembly VTLG01 (sample SAMN12604809, study PRJNA352737) | marine metagenome | biome: ENVO:00000447; feature: ENVO:00000209|ENVO:00000569|ENVO:01000036; material: ENVO:00002151; isolation source: viral sequences binned using virsorter ... | reverse complement strand
GTTCCACCTCTTCCACCAGTTCCACCTCTGGTTCCTCTTGTTCCTCTGGTTCCTCTGGTTCCTCTAGGTCTTCTAACTCTTCGGTTTCTTCCACCGCCTCCACCTCTACGTCTAATACGAGGTGGTGGTGGTGGAGCTGTTTCAACTATTGTGTTTATAGTTATTGTTTGAATTTGTCCACCTTCGGTGTCATAAGTAACTTCACCATCACTTATCAATAAACTTCCTGGTAAATTCTCACTGTTATCTGGACTAGAGGTTAATTTAAAAGTACTAATTCCTGTTCTAAATGTTAATGCAGGTGGTGGACTTGCAAGTGGATTTCTAAAGAAAAATGATCCAATAACTTCACCAGTACGATCTGCTACTAATCTAGTTGGTTTAATTGTTGCTTGTGCACCACTACTTGTACCTAAAACAGTTGCACTACTTTTATTAATATATCCAAAGAATGATCCTTGTGCCTCATCAGATAAAGATGTAATATCAATATTTAAAACAGTTGAAGATGCAGAATAACTTGTTCCAAAACTAGTTGAAGGATTATATGGATTTGTTCCAAACTTCTCCTTTGGATTGGTTATTGCACCTCGTTTATGATCAGGTCTTGCTAGTCTAAGAGTTGCAGTTGTTTTACCAGTTGAATCAACAACTTTTACAGTTTCACCTGGTTGAAATATACCATTGACCATGTCAATCTCAACTAGTTTTGGAATAATATCAATCCCACTAGTGCCTTCAAAAAATGCGTAGTATCTTGCATATGGTCTCAAAGCAATCGCATCAAATGAAACGTTTCTTGAACGTATATGTGTATCTCTTGTTGTACTAGTAAGTACTCTTCGTGTAAATGTTCTATTTCTAGCACCAGTTCTTCTAATTGTACCACCAGTGGTTTCTATTGTTCTAACCCAAGTATCAGATTCGGGTCTTAGTCTTATAAATCCGTCAAAATCAATCATATTGAATGGATTGACATTTTCCACTCTTGATGCTAAAGGTTGATTGAAAGCTTCAACTTCGTCATAATTTAAAGTAACGATTTCACCAGTTTTTCTACAATTTGGATCTAATAATGCTAAATCTTCTGAAAAATCAGCAGTGTCTGAATTTATGGATAGATCTAAGGCAACTTGAGGTCCTATCGACCAAATATCAATAGGAACATTAAGTTCTTGTCTACCAGTGTCAACAGTAACTTTACAATCTAAATTATTATTATCCAATAAATCGGCATTTTTAAAATCATCAACAAAAAATCCAGATTTAAATCTACTTAATCCATCGGCATCTTGTACTTGAAGAGTTTTAGTATCTAACTCAAGTAAACTTAAAGAAGTAACTTTTTCTAAATTTTCAATTCTATCTTCCAGACCACCAATATCTCTCATAGTATATCTCTGATTATCAACCATCTTGATTACTGCATCATCTGGATCATAAAGATATGCTGGCAACGTTATTGTTGCAATATCCATTTCATTTCTATCATGTATTGGTTCTATTGGATTCTTGTTTGAAACACCTTGTATAATTGTTAATTGACCATCTTCATCTAATACAACTTTATCAATTCGGGGTAGATAATAGTTATATCCAAGTATTGAACTCTCATTTGGAGTTACAACAAATGATGGGTTAACATTACCTGATGCACCAAAAAGTCTATTTTGGAATGAGAATGGGGACTCATTGCCAGTATATTGAGAAACTCTGGGTCTAAAATCAATCGTATCAGTTGCTCTTACATTATTTCTACCAATGTTTGGTATATCAAAACTAAATCTTTCTTCATCATAAGATGCTACAGTGTAAAAATCTCCTGTATCATTTGATGGAACATCATAACGATCAAAAATAACTAATAATTTTCTTGTTGGAGGTGCAAAATTAGATTTTCTTACAAGTCTTGAATAATCATAAAACTGATCTCTTTGACCTTTATCAAGATCAAATATATTGGTAATGTTTAAACTTCCACCTTCAGTTATTATTTGTAATGTTGTAGATATCTTAGATTCATCAAAATTAACAACTTCGCCTTGTATAAATTTATCGGATGTTAAATAAACTATTTCTACTTCAGTTGCTGAAAGAAGGGATGTTATTTGTGCTATTGCATCACTATCAGAACCTTTAATCTTTTCACCTAAAATTGCGTTTGTATCTAAACCTAATCCACTTGGGAAAGTTAATTTATCTAAAACAGGAGAACTAGTATCAATTGACTCAAAAACACCAATAATTTTAACAACATCTGGTTGATTCAATGATATTTCTCTATCTTCAACTCTTAGACCATAACCAGTTGATTTAGTCATTCCTGTGAGAGCAGTATTAATTCCAACTCGTGTATTTTCAATAGATAATTTTTCACTTCTTATATAATTTTTTTGTTTGCTTTTTATATCTTGTTTTTTAATTGTAGTGGTTACAACAACATTATTACTTTGACCTGTTTGTGACAATCCTTGAAAAGTAATTGACTGTCCTTGAGCACCTAAAGTTACTTGATCTGATGTCAATGTTTCAACCAAACCATTTGCATAATGAATAGAATATCTTTCTTCATCAAAAGCATCAAAAAATGCACTTGAGATACCACTAGCACCAACAGCCATACTAAGGGCACCACTACCACTAGTAGACTGATTTATTATACTTTTACCTACAACTAAATTTGAATTTGATAGATTTATATCAGATATATTTTTATCACCTATTTTAGCAAACAAACCTTTATTATCTTCTACTTTAATATTAGGAACACCAAATGCAAAGGTTGTTGTTGTATTTGTAGTGCCAGGAAGAGCACCATTACATATTCCAGTTATACTTGCAACAGCAGCCAATGAAATTGATCCATCACTGAGGACTTCTGTTACCCTATTAAATCTTTCTGTTACTTCATTTGGTAGTTGATATCTAACTATAGTATCAGTTTTTATACCCGTAAAGTTACCACCAGCACAAGTTGCTATACCAGATGCATTAATATTAATTTTATCAGTAATACTAAAACCAGTTGGTACTTTTCTTTGTAAAACTGTATCTGCAACAAAATCTACTGTATGTCCAGTTAAAGCACTTGTCTGTTGAAAAACTGACTTTATATCCTGTATTCCATAAGTTCTTACAGTTTTAATAGATCTTGATACTTCAGGATCTTCATTAAAGATAATTTGTTCACCTTGCATGAACGTGCCAGTTACTTGTGTTATCTTTACAATATCTGAACCACCACCAGATGCTGTTGTATATCCATGTGCTCCACTACTTAAACCTCTAACATAAGATGCATCGGGCACTTGAGCGTTAGTAACAGAAGAATTGAGTGTAAGATGAGTAAATGTATGTATATCAAATAAATGTAAATCCCATTCTGTAGAATCTCCACTATATGCTGCATCTGATACTGCAAAAGAGTAGACTCTTGCCTGACCAACTAATTCACCTGTTCCAGCAGAGTTTGATGCAGTTCTTTGATTATATAATTCTACAAATTTAGTATCATCATTTATATTTTGTACGGCTGTTCCAAAAACATTATTTACTTTTAAAATGGTTCCCATCTGATATGGAACTAGTGCTGATTCTACCTCCTTTTTATCTCTTGGTTTATCCATATCTACAATTACTGTGCCATCAATATCAACATCAAAACCTTTCACGTATGCTGTACCTGCAGAGACCTTGACGCACATAAGATCGTCGTCAGGAACATTTCCTTCCTCTGTTATCTCGTTAGATTTGAATAAACCCTCATTTGATATACCATCATTAAGTGAATTTGCAACTTGAACAGTAAATGGTTCTACCGCATAATGTCCAGATTCGTCAAAAGTTCTTTTTGCAAAGTAACTTCTTATAAGAGAATATTGTGGATCATTAATTAAACTTTGTATTTCACCTTCCTTTATTCTTATTAATTCAATAAAATTGGTATCGTTATAATCACCTAAACTTTTTTTTGCTAATGTAGTTGTTATTTTTAATCTATCTGCACCTGGTGCTGCGTAATTTGAAAATCCTCTTGCATTATCATATAAAGAATCATCATCCTTTGCAGTAACTATTGATTCATCAATATTTAAACCAACTCTATATGAAGTATCATTAGTGTAAGGATCTAAAACTATTTTATCTGTTGAAACATCAACGAAAGAACCCCTTATAAAATAAGTTCCAGATGATATACCGACAGCAGATCCAATTGCAGATGCATTATCATCAACTAAAGATAAAACAGTTTCACCCTCATTTATAGCAGTATTACCATATATAAAAGTCTCTTGAGTTATTAATGTTTCACCATTTGTTAAATATGAAATATCATTACTATCTCCAGACTCTAGATATGTAACAAATATTGTTAGATCATTTATTTCGGGACTAGTGCCAGCAAGTAGATAACTATCAATTTTTAAAGATATTCCAGATGTTTGACCTTTTAAAATTACACCAATTAATTGATCCAAATATAATGAAACTGGTATTCCTAAATGCTCATCTTTAATTTTTATTGAATAATATAGATTATCAAAACTGATAGCGCCAGGTATTACCATAGAACCATCTTGGAAGATATGACTACCAAAAGATTCTAGTTGATTCTGTAACTGAGACTGAAGAGTAGTTAATTCTCTTGCTTGAACAGGGAATCCTGGTTTAAACAGAACTTTGTAAAATTTGTCTTCCTTATCAAAATCATCATAATAAGGTGATATATTTAAATTAGTCTTTTGTGGCATTTTTAAAATTCGAGTATGATTTTAATGTCTTCCTTTTGTCTAGAATTTCTAGTTATCAATGGACGATTATCTAAGTAAATAACATCCCCTGATCCTTTATTTATCTCAGGAGAAGCAAGACCATTTGTGAAATTTACACCTAATGATACTACTTTGTTACCACTGGGGTTAGTGCTAATACCAGTAAAACTTTGATCAACTGATGCTTGAAATCCTCCAGCAGCATTTATTGGTTCAGCACTTGATTCAAAAGGTAGCACCTTTGCCTCTGTGGTAATTCCAGCATAATCAGTCTGATCACCAATATTATTACCACTGAAGTATAAAGATCTATCCTGATAGTATTTAATTACATTAGTGTCAGTATCATATGAAACTATGTATCCTAATGCAGTTCCACCTGTTACAGTTTGCTCAATCTTTTCACCTATTGCAGGTGTTCCTGATGGAGAAACAACCTTTATTGCATTCACTGATGAAAATTCATTTGCGGTATAAGTTGCAGTAGAACCAATTGATGTTGGATTCTTAATTATACTTATTTGAGCAAATTTAGTATCTGTAGGGAAATCTTTTGTTGAATCATCAAATCTTGCATATACAAGTAACTTATCAGTTCCCAATTCTTTATATAAATCAAATCCATGACCTTTGGATGGGGGAATAATTGGTATAAGTTTTGCTTTATTTCCTATTGAAACTCCTGAATTACCCACAGGACCTAAATCAACCAGACCATATGTGTATCCTTGTCCTCCTGAAGAAATAACTGTATTAATTATTTTACCATTACTGTCCGTATCAATAACGACTTTAGCACCTGTTCCATCACCAATAATATCAACTTCTCTACCAACAATATTCTGAGAATATCCAAAACCTTGTTGATCAATGTAAACCTTTTTTATTTGGTTATTGTTTATAGTTGAATCTCCATTTTCCCTTACAGACTGTATTTGAGTTTCAGATGAAGTTGACCAATTACCAGGAACTGAAATATATTCTGTTGAGTCAAATTTAATAATATCACTTGGAGGAACAGTAAACAAATACTTCCAAATATATCCATCACCACTCTCACCTGCTCTAGATGGTTCTAAATCTGTAAATAAAGGTTCATCTTGTGACGCATTTCCATTTACATTTATTCCAGAAGATCCATTATCAATACAAACATATACATCAAAGTTTTTATTCATTACATAATAACTCGCATCATATAACCTTGTAGAATTAGATATAGGTGATGGGTATTCTACACTATAATCATGACGATACATTTCATATCTTGTTCCTTGTGTCCAATTTCTTCTTGTTATTAATCTTCTTACGTTCGCACCAGTTACTTTTTTACCAAAGATTTGGGTATCTCCAGTATGGTTAATATAATTAAAATTATCTACGGGGTTAGGTAACTTTGTATTCCAATCAGAAGTTCTACCAAAACCAACAGAAAGTGTTGGATTAGCGAGACCTAGCACAACATAATATGAATTTGCAGAGTTATCCACTGTCTCTACAAAATTGTTTGCATTTAGAATTCTAAATTGATCTGTTACAATTGCAGCCATATCATTAGCTTTTTTCTATATTTATACTACCCAAGATCCTTTCTTAACGAACCAGTGTTCCTAAGACCAAAATCTCTTCTCTGGATTGTTGGGTAAGTTGATAATCCAGAGTCTATTGTTAAACCAGTCACTCCGATTGATATAGGATTTGATCCTCTGCTAAATCCAGAAAGTCTACCCCAAGAGAAACCACCAGTTCCAAATCCAACAGTAGCACCATTAATACCTGTTGTATTTACACCAGTATGTATATTACAAGTAATAATACCCACACCAGAGTTATATTCATTTATAAAGTAAATGTTATCAAGACAAGTTGTTCCTGTAGCAACTACAGTATTGTTGTCACTAACAACAGAAGTTACTCCATGTCCAACTTTTGTACCAAATATTACAATTGGATATCCAACTTTTAACTGACTTGCAGTAGAATTTGGATTATTAGTAAAGTCTGGTTCAAGTGTAAATTTAAGTGCTAATGGATGACCACCCACACCATCAGTTACTCCTATGCCAGAAATAATACCATCATATCCTTCAACTGTTGCTATACCGTCAATATCTTCCTTAATTGCTCTTGGGAGTTGAACAATGACTTGAGGAACTGCAGTTGATGTATAACCAAATCCTGCATTTGTTATTGTAGTGCCTGTTATAACACCATTTGTTATGGTGGCAGTTGCAATTGCAGTTGTTCCAATACCAACACCTATTGAATGAGGAGCAGATATTGATATAGAAGTTGTTGATCCCACATAACCACTTCCACCATTTACTATGGTAAGTGCAACTGTTCCTCCAATTGAAACTGAAGCAGTTATTGAAGCAACTGTGGGTTCTGTAGTACCTAAAATTAATCCACCAACATTGGAAATTACCAAAGAAGAGAAATCTTCTTCATAATTGAAGAATCTGGCATTATCTACAAATAATTCGTTATCAGTAGTCGATAAATCATCTATAATTTTTGAAGTGGGATAAACTTGGGATTCAATAGAGTCTCTCGATTTAGATACTATTTCACCATTTATCTTTTTATCAACTTTTTGTTTAGTCCAACTTAAAGGTTTAAAATTTCTTTCATCAATACCTACTCCTTTGTACAAATCAGTTTCGACCTCATCAGAGGATCTGATTGCATATACTGTTCTTTGTTCCTGAGTCGTTGTAATACCAGAGTTATCTTTAAATACTTGAACAATATCACCCTTTTTAACTGTTGGTGAAACAGAAGAACCAGCAGCAACTTGCACTGAATCAACACCATTTGTTCCCTTATAGAAGAATATGTCAACGATATCATCTTCATCAGGTGCTACAGAAAAATCGAATGAAGTACCACCGTTAAATGTATAAGATTCACCAGGATTTTGTATTACACCATTAACAAATATTAGTAATAGTGTATTTAAATCAATTAAAGAAGAATCTGGATTATCTTCATCAATTTCAAAACTTAATAGACTTGAATTGTATACTAATGGGAATCTCTTTCTTACACCATTCTGCAATTCTTTTATGGGGTCTACAAAATCAAAGTCACCAAAATTCCAAGAAGCATACTGATCTCTGAATACTTCAGTCACAGTTAATTCAAAGTCATTTATTAATTGAGATGTATTTAAGAATCTATCAGTCACTAGACCGACTGGTTTAAATACATCACCAACTTTAAAATTAAATCCGTTAGTTTCTAATTGGAAATCAGTAACCACGTAAGAAGTTGAACCTATACCAACTGTGGTATTTGCTGCACCAACTTGAACAGATACTGTTGCACCTGTGCCAGTGTCAGTTGTTGAACCAATACCTCTTCTTGATACCCCAGTAATTGGAAGATTTTGATATGAAGGTGCAGAAACTTGGATTTGTGGTTCGGTATAACCAGTACCTGCATTATTAATAGTAAATTTAAGAGCACCACCTGTGCCTGTATTTGTGATACCTACGTTGACTGTAAATGTGTTTGTTGTTTTTGATGTAATTGCTAAAGTTTTGCCATGTGCAGGATCTCCTCCAGATGAACTTGGTGTTGGACCAGAACGAGGATATGAATGATCAGTTGAGAAGTTATCTTGAGCACATCTGAATACGAATCCATCAGTAGCAAGACCAACTGTATCACTTGTCGTTAAACCATGAGATGCCTTTGTAATTACTAAATCACCTGTTGCTGGATCATATGTAGCATTTGTAGGTGTGAGAGAAAGACCTCCAGTAACTGAAACAGCATTTGTCACCGCACTTACAAAAACGTGTGTATTAGAGACAACCTCTGCTGAAATGTCTGCACTTGCTCCATTTCCAGATAAATCTGTAACAGCAACAGAAACAGGATTACGATATCCAGATCCAAAACTTAAATCTGATAAAAATTCAGTTGCAGTACCACCACTTACGTATGAATGAGTATTAGTGCTAATTCCTATATTTGTTGTAAATGTTGTTGCTGATAATATTCCAGTTACACTGAATGAAGTGGTGGTGGATATACTTAGAGTAGGAGGATTAAATGTTAGACCACTCAATCTAACAAATTCATTAATATTTCTAAATCCGTGATTTCCAGAAGTAGTAATTTGAAGTTGACCAGTTATATTATTATAGGATGCATCACTGACTGTAAAGGAATTGCCTGTAGTTGCAAGACCAACAATTCCAACTATGGATCCACTACCATTTGTTGTTGCTTTAACTTTAGCAGGTGCTAAATTAGCGACACCCAATCCACCTGTGGAACCTAATGAAACTATAACACCACCTCTTGGTAATTGATTTTGGTTTACATCAGAGTTACTTATTATTCTGGTTCCATTAGATGATGTGATACCTGTAAATGATACTTGACTTACACCACCATTCTCTAAGAATTCATAATTATTACCAAGATTATTAAATGTTGTTGGAGTTTGGAATATACCATTTAATAGAAGAATACTACTTCCTGTTTGAATTCCAGTTGTATTTGCTCCACCCACTGCTAAATCAAATGTTTGTCCAATACCAGTAAAACTATCAGAAATATCGTCAAATATTGTATTTGTTGCGTAGTTCTGTCTAAGATATACTCTACCATTAAACGTTGATCTGTCAGGGTCAAGATTTGCTTGTGTTTTTACAGTATTGTTTGTTCCTCTGGGTGGTTCTACAAAATGAACTGTACTATCCGTGATATTATACACACCAGAGAATAATCTTGCAGTATCACCCGAACTATGGTTTGTAGAGGCAGATCCTATTGCACCTCTCTTAACTTCAATTAATTTTACAGATCCAGTTTCAGTTATAGGACCAACGTTTGTTGTTCCCAAACCAACATTTGTAATCTGCATGAATTCATCATTAACCTTAATTACGTCATCAGAGGTGATTGATGAAATACCAGTTAAACTGAATAAGGTCTCACTGCTTGTTATGTTAAATTCTAACTCTGTAGTGACTGGTGTAAATGCCATAGGAGTCTGAATCACACCATCAATTGTCATTAACGCCTTCTCATTCTTTTTGAACATCTCAAACTCATGAGCATTTCCAACCCCAGTACCTGTGATTGTCAATGGTCTTCTTGCGATAGCATCTGGATGTGTTTTTGCAATTTGTAATTTATCTTTGTTTATTCTAATTGCATAAAGTTCTGATGGTAATACTCCACCTGAAGTGGTAATACCTGCTAGAGATATTCCTGTGAATGTAGATCCTGGTGAATATATCAATCTTTCACCAGTTTCAAAAAAGTGATCATTTATAGTAAACGTATCAGTTGCTATATCTAAAACAGAAGAATCTGATGGATTGAATTGTTTTTGGAATATTGGTATTGAATCAGACTGTAATGGGAAACTTGTTTTGTTAGATCTAAGTCCATTTTTTGCATCATATTGTGCAACCGATAATGACTCAGTAACTGTGCCATACTGCAAATCTGGTGGTACATTTAGTGCGTCGTTAATTGTGTAGAATGCTTCAGTAAATGTTTGAACTTGAACATTATTAGTTCCTCCAGTATATGATGGATCTGGATGAAAATTCAAACATAAATCACTACCAACAAGTGTTGATGAGAATGTTCCAATACCAGATGTGCTTCCTATTGATATGAAAGGATACTGTGATGTATGACTATCAGTTAAATCATGTGCAACCAAAACTTGATGCATAGAACTGGTAGAACCACTTGAGACTCTTATAAATCCTTTCAAAGATGATATTTGTGTGTTTAAAAATGTAGCTATCGTGGATGCTGATGAAACATTAGAAAAATTAGATTCAAATAGAGTTGTCCTTTCTGTTCCCTCTAATTGACCAGGTAATGCAAATCTATGTGTTCCAATTCCAGATGCAGTTGTTCCGATTCCTATAATTCTAGATCTTACTAAAATATCATTTGATTCATCATTTTCAAAATTTAATGATAATATTCCAGAGTCTATCTCAGTTGTAAATGTACCTATAAAGTTTGAAGTTACTTGTTGTTCAGTATCAGCATAAAATTCAGATATAAATGAATTAGTTCCATCATGTGACACATATAATTCAACGAAATTTGTTTGTTGTGTAAATGTATTATTAACTTCAATTGATGCGAATAATGCTTCTGTATTATTGATATTTGCAGAAATAATATTAGAAGTCGTTGCAACAGAAACTGTTGTGTTAATACCTGATAAATTAACAAATCCTATGGATTGAGTTCCAATGCCTGTGAGATTTGTATTAAATGATGTTTTTAAAATTTTGATATCATAATCATTATTATTGGGATCATCAGGTGTGAATTTCAAACTTAGGTTTCCAGCAATATCAATTTCACCTTTTAATTCACCCAATTCAGATGGTGTGGTATGTATTTTTTCTCTTTCTGCTGTAAATACATTATTAACATCCTTATATAAAATTATATCAGATAATTGAGTATTATTATTATTTGGATTTATTAGTTGAACTAAAAATGTAGCGTATCCTGCATTAATTGGTAAATCTAAAAATTGATTCAAACTTTGTGCAGTATTTGTAAATAAAATACTTATATCATCTATTCCTAGTACTCTATTTGTCCTACACTCAATATAGGGTGATAGCTTCGTATTTTCCAATTTAAGGAATTTAGATTTACCTTCAACTGTATCAATATCTAAAGCAAAATCAAAATTATTAATTGTATCTACACGTTTTTGATCAATAAAATCAAGTGCAAGAATATCAAAGAAACTTGCTGTAGTAACACCAGCATTTGTTGACGAAGTAATACCAACATCAGCAAAATTCTTAAGACCTGAAGTGTGAAGTAATCTATTGACAGGATTAATTAAATCTTCAAATGTAACTCCACTCTTTACACTATATGAAAGATTCTGATAATAATTGTTATCTGGTGTAACTTGATAATCTTGATTTAATTTACCAATATTATCATTCCAACCTTGATCTTGTTTTAGAGAATAACTTACTTCAAAAACACCAGTGTTAGGTGATATTCTGTTTATAGTTCCGATATTACCAGATGCAAAACCTCTAATAAGTTGTCCTTCAGTTAAATTAAACGCACCTGGTGATAATTCTTCAATTTTTATAAATTCATTAGCTGATTCTGTAACTTTAAGATCAACAGGAATATATGAAGTTCCAACAAATGCTAATAATTTTTCACCTACACTAAATTTGGAAACTTCTTGAGTAACTTTAAACGTTGGATAATCACTTTTACTTATTAAAATACCATAAGAATTTTGATTTGTTTTTGCAACTCCAGCGTTTGATGTAATTGAAGATAAATCAAATTCAATTGTAGCAGGATTATTATTACTAACTTTAGTAATTTTAAAAAACTTAAATCCATTTTCTGCTGAGTTAAAACCAGTTCCCTCTGGAACATTAGCATATGTCTCTTTTTGTAGACCTTCAACAAATATTTCTTCATTAACTGAAAATGGAGCAGTTGAAAATCCCAAAATTGGTGTAACCAAAGTACAAGTTACAATTCCAGCTGATTGATTATAAGATAACTTATCTACAGTTAGTCCATTACTATTGTTAATTGTAAATATTTCATGAGTTATAGATTCTAATCCTTTAGGTGATACAATCACTTTTGGATCTTGTAGTGAAGAACCATTTAGAGTAATATCAATTACCGCACCAGATTTAAATTCAACACCAGTTAATGGATTAACAACAACTAGATCTGGTATTGTTGTATAATTTCTACCACCATCTATAATTTCGATATTACTAATTGTATTTGAATTAATAATAGAAATTACAGGAGAAACAAATGCTTCTGGTTTTAATGTTGGATCAGAGGAATACTCAAAACCAGGATTTAATATTCTTACATCATCTAGTCTATTGATTGTATCTGAGTTTGGTAATAAAGTTGCATTAGTTCCTCCTGTAGATGCAATACTGACAAATGATGGCAGATCATCATACCCTATACCACCAAAATCTATTTTAACATTATCTATAGCACCTCTAGCTCTTGGTGATTTTGTTGTATATTTTAATGTATTGACTGTTAATGGAGAATATGATAATCTCTCTGGAACTTCAGGAATTGAGATGCTAAAACTTGTATAAGATGCACCTACAATAGGAGGAACATTGAAAATTTTGTATTCTCCACTGTATTTGCTATCTACATAATCAATTTTATTATAATTTAATACATCTGTATCAGAAGTGCTTATAAAACCAGATTTTTTTATATTATAGAATAAATTAGTTGGATTGTTTTCATCAAAATTAAGTGTAAGTGTTGCAGTCGTATTGATACCAACTGTACCAACTCCTATAACTTGGAAATTGGATGTATTACCTACTGAAACAAATTCATTTTTAAATTGGTCATCATAGTATATTTTTAATTCATAACCAAATAAAGAAGTATCTTCAACATTAAATACTAAATTATTATTTTTGTATACTGGTATTGGAGGATTTACTAATGCAAATTCATGATTATTACCTGTTGTACTTATTTGTATTATATTTGCAGGATTAGAGGTAACATCTGAATATGTTTCACCTAATTTAAAATTATTATCATTAACTTTATAAACATAGTATGATTCTTTATTTACAAGTCCACCTGCTACGTTTGAAGAATTATATTGAATTTTATCACCAGTATTTAAATTATGAGAACTTATATTAAAATTATTAGTGGATGTATTTACATCACCAGACAAACAAGTAATTGGGTTTACAAGTAAATTATGAGTTAAACTATCAAATTTCAAGTTTATAGAAGTTGACGTACCAATTCCTACTGAATCACTTGGTATCAAATCAAGATTTATTATATCACCATCAACTAAATTATGTGCTGTTGATACAGATACGACAGTTTTATTTCTCTGTAAAGTGCCTGTTACTTTAGTATGATTTGCTTCGATTTTATATTCAAAACTACTTGATCCAACTTTTTCATTAGTAGGACCAAAAGCAAGTCCAACTGAAGAAGTGGTTAGACCAACCTGTGTGGTGATACCAATATAATCTTTTGATTTTTTAATTATGAATACATCTTGACTATTACCAGTCTCAGGAATATTGAATGATGTTGTTCCTCCATCATCTGTTACGGTTAATGCATATCCTGCGTTTGGTTTGGTTATAGTTACTCTTTGATTTGTTTCAAATGGGTGATTAGGTAAGAAAATACTATGAGTAGGTGTTGATACCACATTAGACAGATCACCTAATGTTGAAAGTGAAGTTGATCCTATACCAACAATTGTACCTACACCAATTGATTCATGTGGATTAAAATATACAACATCATTTAATTTTGATTCAAAATAATCAGTAGTTAAAGGAATATCAAAGAAACTAGGAATCATACTAACTTTTGTTGATACTGTATGAACTCCTGATACGGCACCTCTTTGAACTCTTAGTATATTATTTGAATTGAATTTATTTAAAACAAGTAATTTTTCTGTCCCTATTCCAATACTGCTTCCAACAGAAATACTAGATGGTATATTTGCAACGTAAATATCGGTTACGATTCCAGTTGTTGCTGAATTTGGTATTTCCTTATAAACCACAGTGCTTGCAGTTGATATACCTATAACATGGGAACCTGATAAACCCTTTATACCAGTTGTTGATAATCCAGAAATAAGAACATTATCTCCATCATTTAACGAAGGGGATGTTGAGATATGAGCAGATACTGTTCCACTATTCCAAATAAAAACTACGTCTTCAAAAGTATCAATAGTTGTTTCTATAGAGGTAATTTCCTTACCAGATATATTATTGACAGAAACACTTAATCCACCTCCATTCGTATTTGTATTGTCAAATATTGCAGAATCTCCAATTTCATATCCATCTCCACTATTAATTACACTAATTGAATTAATTGACCCAGAGGTTGTACTTTCTACAAGTGATGTTTGTGTAGTAATTTCATTAGACTCAATAATGAAATCATTATCTGCATATTGATCGGATACTTTGTATGGATATGTATTTCTAACTAAATTAGTATTACTAAAATCAAATGTATTTTGATTAACATTAAAGTTTTCAATTACTGGATCGGGGACAGTAATACCTGATGTTATTACAGACCTATATGTATTTCCTATAAAATATGGAAATCTAGGGAGAAGAGAATTCGTTGTGATTCCTGCGAAATAAGCATATGTTCCTTGTGGATACTCAGGAGTTTTACAATATCTTCCGTTATGTTCATCTAAATCACCTGAGTTATCAAATATAAAATCATCTACAAAAAATCCATTTGTAAAACCAGTTGGTCGGTTTTTAACATTTGATACGTCAAGAACGTAACTAGGGTTTAATATTCTAACTGAAGAATTTAAATCTGATGGATCATCAAAACCAAAAGGTCCGTAAATTGGATTACCGTCATATGCCCAACCTATAATTGGTGAATGACTTTCCATTGTGTCTCCAAAAGCATCATTTCCAATCTGCGTCGAATAACCTACAATTGAATATTCTAATTTATTATTAGTTTCTACTAATGATTCATTTCCATATCTTATAAAAGAGTTAACAGTTAGTCCTCTAGTCTTAGCATCTATTTTTGCACCACTACCAGGTGGAACAACTTTTATATCAACTTTATCTTGTTGATATTGTAAACCACCTTCGAGTACGACTACTTCAACAATTTTACCATCAGATACAACTGCCCTTAATTTTGCACCTAAACCAGTTCCAATACCAACAACCTCTAAATCAGGTGCAGAGGTATACTCTTGACCTTTTGATTGTATTTCTACAAGTGTTATTTTTCCGTCGGTTACAATTGGTTTTAGTTCTGCATCTTTACCTGTTTTAATGTTTAATGTTAATGATTTTTCAAGGTTTAAAGTAGTAGAACCATAATCAGTCCCATGTTCATATAAAAGTACATCTTTAATAGATCCTCTTACAACAGGAGTTGCTGTAATTACTCCTACACTTGTATTAGATAATTCATATTTAAGATTTAATTTTATATCTGGATATTTAAAAACTTGAAATCCTGTTCCTTGATTTAAAAATTTAATATAATCATTTCTTTCATATTCAGAAGTTATAGTTCCTCCAAGACCAGCATTTGATAGTCTGAATGAATTATCGTCTAATTTTATAACTTGGTAAAAGTTGGATGTAGATGTGATGCCAGTATAAGTTGATAATCCACTAATTGAAGTTGGTAAAGTTGAACCGATTCCTACAGCAGTTGAATACACAATTCTATCACCTGCCTTAAATCCATGATTATCAAAATTAATTATATTGGTGATTGTGTTGATTCCAACTGGTTTGACAAATATTTGTCTATTTTCATAGTTAGAACCACTATCAATAACTCTTATATCTTTTAAGTGAGTTTGACCATTTTTTAATTTAAACTTATGAATACCAACTTTATTAGTGGTCGTAAATCCTACAGTATTGATACCAGCATTGAAGTCATCTAAAGTCTGAAATAACTTAACTGTTCGAGAATCTATGACAGATGGGAAATAAGTAGCTGCATTTACTAAGGTGGTTGTTCCAAGACCAACAATAGATACTCCAAAATCATTACCAACTGTTCCAATACCAAGTGGTAAGTTATTATTTCTATCATAAACTAATGGTTCACCACTAGTAATATTATGCTCTCGTAAAAATGTAAGTGTTTCATTAACATGATCAATTCCACCAGAATCAGTTATTAAACGTGCATCAAATGATAATTCTCTCCTTCTTTCACTTAATACTGGTTCTAGTATTGTTCCAGATCCATTACCACCTTCAATAGTAACTGAAATAACTTTTTTAATGTCAAAATCTTGAGGATCAACTTGAATGTCAGTAACTTCACCAGATATAACTGGTTGTATCAAAGCATTTGTAGTTCCTGCACCTGCACTTGATAATTGAATAATAGGTGGATTTATAACATCATAATTTTTACCACCATTTAACAAACTTACACTTTCAATAGGACCAAAGTATATTTTATCATTTGATTTGTAATTATAGATTTCAACACCATTTATAAACATCCCTGTAGCACCAGGAGTTGTAAAAGTATTTTTAGAATTAGATAAACTTGGAGAAAGTGTAAATTTTTTGAATAACTTCTGCGCTGCTATTTCTTGTTCTTTTATACCAACTAATGAGAAAGTATGGGTTCCAGATCCTGCAGGTAATGACTCAAATTCTTCAAAATCTTCTATTGGAATAAATGATCTAGATTTATATAATCTTATCTGCTGTCCATTAGCTAAAACCTCCACAAAATATGATGCTTCAGGTAATCCAGGTAATACAGTTCCCTGTGCAGTGTAAAATATTTCATCACCAGTAATAAAAGGAACTGGACTTGGAAAAGATATGATACTGTATTTTAAAGTGTTAGGATTATAACCAGAATTTGGTAATTGATTTCCAGCAACAGCCTCTGGTATAATTGATTTAGGTAACTCAGCAGTTATTTCATAAGATGGTAGTGAATTAGATGCAACAAAAAAAGCAGTATTAGAATCATTATAAACATTAGTTACATCAGTTGTTAAAATATTATTTCCAAATTCTATATCAGTTTTTAAACTTGAAGCACGATTAAGGACTCTTCTTAAATCATATTCTCTACTAGGATCTGGTAATTGTGTAATACCTGGTTGATTTGTTAGACCATCAATTGTTATTGTTCCTGTGGATTTGACTATATCATTTACAACACCAGTTGCAACTATTGTTTGTTCATTTCTAAATAAAATTTCAATATTATCACCCTTTTTCAAACTTGATTTATCAATGTCTCTTGTAAATAAAATTACATTTGAACCACTTATTTTTTCTACCTCGAATCTAGATGATGTATTGTAGATCCATGAATTAGCAAATATTTGTTTTCTTGTTTTGTTATTATCTGGATTGAATATTTTTTCACCAACATTACCTACGGTTATTTTTTCACCTTGATTAAGAAGTCTTATATCTGAAGTAGGAACAAATTTTGATAGTACACCAGTCAGTCTTAATTCAACCTTTTTACTTAAATCTCCATTCTCATAACCATAATAAAACTCATTTGTTCTAATATCGTCAGCACTTGATATATTATCAATAATATTTTCACATCCAAAAAATTGATTAACAGATTTATCACTGTAATAGATATTAGTGCTAATTCCAGATACAAGAGTACCAGTTTGACCAAACCCCACAGTAGAATCAACAGTAATCACTGAAGATCCAATCGAAACATCACCAATAACCTTTGTTTTGTTAGTGATACTAAAAGTACCTTCAATTAAGTCTACTTCGTTAAATCCAACAAACAATCCAATCTTATAGTAAACCTTTCCACTTCTAGTTAAAGGTTCTACCTCTGATATTGCCGCTCTAGTAGCACTATCTGTTGATTTTATGATAGTTTGTCCAACTAAATTAATTGGATTTCCTGATATTGCCTCTGCAAGAATTATTTCTCTTCTTATAAATTCTGCTGTAGATGGTTTTATTAAATATTGTTCTAAATCTAAAATTTTGGGAGTTTCATTGTATAAAATATTGAATAATATTCTAAATGATTCTTCTGTTCCTTTTGATTGATATAATGACTTTGAATTTTTAATGAAATTACTTACATCTAGGTTGTCAACAAACTTTGTATTTTCTAAACCAGGTGTAAGTAATTTTTTTGTTTTTTGATAAAATTCTTTTAAAAATAAAGCACTTAAATTTACTACAGTTGCATCTGTATCATGACTTGTAGATGAAGAATCAGTAAATACAAGTTCACCTGGTTCATTTTCTGCATGATATGTTGTTATACCACTAAAACCACGAATACAACCAGTAAAACTGTTTGTAGTTATGCCAGTATATGTTATTACCTCATCTTCAATTTTAAAAAGACCATAAGTGTTTGGAAATCCTTTAGTACTACTAACATTAACTGTAGTATCCGATATTGTTAAAGCACTTGTTAATTTTGTCTCACCAACTACAACTTCGGGTGTTAAATTATCTAATTTTAAATACTGATCTAAATTATCAGTCAGGTCAATAGGACCTCCCTGATATTCTTGAGAGATATAATACTGCTTAAGAAAATCAACTGCTTTTGGACTTTCAGAAACTAAAAACTCTGGTAGTTGGTTTTCAATTATCTGATGGACTTTGACTCTTTTATCAATTCCAGTAGTTATCATATTATCCTCTTACCAACACTCCATTTGAATAACTTGATGTAACCTTATAACCGACACCTGATATCTGTTCACCAGAGGTAATTGTGTCTTTAACCATATTTATGTTACTATCACCAACGGAAAAACTCAAATATAAATCTTTTAAACCTATTACATCGTTTGACTCAGGAAATGCTTGTATTTCAATAATATTATTGGTTTTTACTGTTGACGTTATATTAACTGTTGATATTATGACTTCACCATGTACATAGTCAACAATACCAGCTGATGCAACAACAAGATTAGTAGATGCATCGGTATTTGCTCTAACAATTGCTAAAATACCCTTTCCACTTCCATCAAGTGTACCATCAGAATTTTTATTTGGAATATCAGTAATATAAACAGTGTCTGTTACACCTTGAATTGTGAAACCAGTGCTTTTTATATTACGTCCTTCTGGATTAATATGAAAACTGTTACCAAAACATAATTCATATTGAGCAAACTGATTAGTTAATGCTCTCAAATTTCTACGAATGATAACTCTTGTTATATTTGATGTTATTGCATCATCAATATTATCAATAACTTTCAAAATTTTACTATACTTGAATCTACCACCAAATTTATTTAAATCGGTTGATGATCCATAGGATAAAAGACCAGTTGTTATTCTAGTTTTCAAATCAGAGACAGTTGATACCTTAGATGGGTCATAATACACAAATGAGTCTAATTCAACATATAATAATTTTAGATCTAATATTTTTTGATTAATACCAGCTAATGTATAATTCTTTAGATTGGATAATATTGACTGTTTATCAAAATCTGATACAAATTCACCATTTTTTGGTTTTATGGTGATAAAAACAGTTCCAAACTCAGGTGGATCTAACTCTTCACCACCAACAACTGAAACTGACTCAGTATTTGGATATATTTGTTGAATAACAGACTCATAATCCCTTGATGTAACTGCTCTGTATTGCGATGAGTACAGTCTAGGTGCAAAATACTTAATTGAGTCAATAGATTCAATATTACCACCATTAGATGCCGATGAAATAGTCGTTATCGTTGGTGAAGATGTTGGTAGTTGTATTTGATTTGAAGATGTAGCAACACTTCCTGCATATGAGAAGGAAGCAGCACCATTTCCTTCAGTCCCATCAGTTACAATATATGTAACTGTTATTAGAGCATCATTTTCAATCTTCTTACCAAATATACCATCACCAAATAAAAGTTCGTATCTCTCATCAGTGACTTCTTGTATTAAAAATGTTTCCGATATACTTGATATGTTTAATATATTATCTACTTTCTGATATTCTTTACCAAAACCAGGATCATCTGATTCAGCTGTTCCTCTGACATATACTTTGATAGTTGAAGTGTCAACAAATGAATTATCAATTAAAAATCGTTGATCAAGTGATCCGTTTACTGTAAATGTCTTTGTTAAGTATGTTCCTTGATATACGACTATGTTATTGAACGAACCTGTGCTTGAAATTATGTTACCACTTGCGTCTGATGTTTGAGTTGTGGTTGTTGTAATTGACTCTGGTATTGAAAATACGTAAGATGTATCATTATAACTGCCCACACAGACTAAACCTGCTTGTAAAGTGAGAGAAGGGGTGTTCCCACTTGTTGTAACGTCAAAGGAGATCGTTGCTTGAGCAGCAGTTCTTGATTTTGGTACATAACCGATGTTTCGAGCAAGAGAAACCACGTTTTCACGAAGTGTTGCAGAGTCTAAGAACGACTCATTCACAGTCATGTTGGAATTAAATGCTGTAATATACGTATTATATGCTAAAGTGTCTATTAAAACCGAAAAATTTGATCCTTCAAAGTCAAAATCCGTAAAATTTGAGTTTGCACGAATATAATCTTTAATTGAGGTCTTGATTTGATCAAAATCGAGGTTTGTAAACTTAGTAAAAGGCATTTATCTTGTTGCTTCGAGTATAAACGTAAATTCTTGTGCAGGAACTTGCTGTCCAACAATATTAAAAAACACCGTAACCTCAAATTCGTTCAAATCTGGTCTTGGTTCCACTTCAACTCTGACATTATCTATTCTAGGTTCAAAATTTTCAAGAGTTATCTCAATTTGCTCTTGTATAACGGATGCAGTACCATAATCTACAAATTCAAAAAGACTATCTCTCACCTCAGATCCCAAAACTGGGTTAAAAAACCTCTCAGTTGGAATAGTTTGCACCAAATTCCTTACAGACGCCTTAATTGCGTTCTCATTTTTGAGTATTGGAAGGTCTTTTGTAACAGGATGAGGACTAAAAGACAAAGAAATGTCTTTAAATTCTCTTGATATCCGTTTTATTGCCATGTAAACAGTTGTTTCCTGTTTTATTTATGACACTTTTTTGTAAATGTTATTATTTATCCTAATTCTGGTTCAATTTCGTCTTTTTTTGCTCTTTCTTTTGCAGTTTTCCAAAAATAATTCTCTTCTGAACCCAATCCATCACGGTCATGACCATTTTCTACCTGATAATACACTGTTGAAACCTTAAAATCAGGTACTTTTGGTGTTTCTGGGGTAATACTGTTGTCGTAAATCCTCATTCTATTGTTTGGATAAAGACAAAACTGTCCATTGTCGAGTTCTAAGAGGTTATGAGACTTATGTTCAGCAGGTTGTTCACTGGTTGAGTAGTCAATTGCGTCTACATCGGAGTGATAATTGTCTAAAGTGCAGATATAAGTGCCTGTTTGATTGCCAAAATCCCTTGTCATCACTTCATAGTGCATACTTCCAATAAATTGCTTCTGCACTGCAACCACACCATAGTCCATACAGTTCCAAAACTGTAGGTTATGTAGTGTCATATCGGGTGTCGGAGTCTCTGGATCACTTGTAAACGCAGAAATCGGCAGTTTATCGAACATTGCAGCATACTCAGGTAGGTAAGTTTCAAAATAAAACGCACGACCAGGTATACTTTTCGCAGATACCCATACTCCTTTCACAAATTCACCATGACCACTCTTATGGTCAGTTAAGTATTCCTTTCTCACCCATACTTCATAGGAGGGTAGATTCGCAATCAAAGTAGACATTCTTTATTTTCCTTGACCTTTGTATCTTTTACGAGCCGAGTTACGGGATGTTGCCGAGTATTTTGAGTG
>VTLG01014904.1_pt1 | contig 22155 bp, 39 predicted proteins | sample 4694571 | NCBI WGS metagenome assembly VTLG01 (sample SAMN12604809, study PRJNA352737) | marine metagenome | biome: ENVO:00000447; feature: ENVO:00000209|ENVO:00000569|ENVO:01000036; material: ENVO:00002151; isolation source: viral sequences binned using virsorter ... | reverse complement strand
TTGTCCTGTTAGCAGAGATAGACGAGAAGCTAGTTTGTTTACCTTACTTTTGGACTCCTAAAGAAACAGCCTTTGTTAGAAGTAGAAGAGATGGTGTTGACTATATCGGTTGGGAGAAAGAAGGATTGATGGAACTTACTGAGGGCGATGTTACCGACTACAACTACATTAAAGAACGAATCAAAGAAATTGCTGAGGTTGTAAACATACAAGAGATTGCTTATGATAGATGGAACTCTTCTCAGTTGGTTATTGACTTAGTCAATGATGGACTTCCAATGATTCCATTTGGACAAGGGTTTGCTTCAATGAGCGCACCAACAAAAGAACTTGAAAAGATTGTTCTTGCTAAAGAATTGAATCACGGAGGGAACAAAGTGCTTCGCTGGATGTGTTCAAATTTAGCAATGAAAACCGACCCTGCTGGTAATATCAAAATGGACAAAGCAAAGTCAAGCGAAAAGATTGACGGAATGATTGCTCTTGTAATGGCTTTAGGTTCTTATATGAATGGAAACACTACAGAAGAAAATCCTTATGATGATAGAGGATTTGTATTTATTTAGGGAAGTGTTTTGTATCTTTGTAGTATAGTTTAAACTTATGGGATTATTAGATTTCCTCCGTTTCGAGAAAAGAGATAACGGAAACACTTTCTTAAAAGTCAACTCTCCATTATTTGGCGCGAATTCTGGAGTTGCTGTTGACAAAAATTCTGCACTTTCTTTCTCGGCTGTTCTAGCTTGTGTTCGAGTTATCTCTGAAAGTATCGGCTCACTACCAATACATACTTTCAGAATTGAAGAAGACGGAGACAGAAAAGTAGACAAAGCGCATCCAGTTTCTAAATTGATTCAAAGACCTAATCAATACCAAACGACTTACAACTTCTTTTCTGTAGCAATGACAAACTTATTGCTTGAGGGCAATTGCTATTTCTTGATAGAAAGAGATGGAAGCGCAAGGCCAACTGCGTTGATTTATCTTAATCCAGATAAAGTTGATGTGATTCCTTTTGAGGGTAATCTATTTTACCAACACGCTGACTTTGAAAATCCGATTCCCCAAACAGACATCCTTCATTTTATGGGAACTGGTTTTGATGGTAAAAAAGGTAAGTCAGTTCTTAAAATGCAAAACGATACAATCGGACTTTCGTTAGGTGCTAACATAACTGCTGCAACTTATTTTGGACAAGCTGCTCAAGTGGCTGGTGTATTAAAGACAGACCACAAGTTAACTGATGAACAAATACAACGCTTGAGAAACTCTTGGAACTCTAGACATCAAGGTCCTTACAATTCAAACAAGACTGCAATCTTAGAGCAAGGAATGGATTTCAAACCTATTTCAATAAGCGCAAATGACAAGCAGTTGCTTCAATCACGACAATTCCAAGTTGAAGAAATCGCGAGAATTTTTCGCACGCCCCTCAGTTTGATTGGTCATCTCGAAAAGTCAGCGAATCACAACTCAATAGAGCAGCTATCTACAGACTTTGTTCGCTTTACTTTAACTCCTTACTTAGTTCAGTTAGAGCAAGAAATGAACATCAAGCTATTTAGAGATAATGAGTTTGGAGAGTATGAGGTTAAGTTTGATACTAAAGGATTATTGAGAGGCGATAGTAATGCTAGAGCTACTTATTATCGTGAGATGATGCAGATAGGAGCTTTGTCAATCAATGAGGTAAGACAAGCGGAGCAATTGAATAGAATCGGAGATGAAGGTGATGTTCACTATTTCCCTCTTAACTTCGCACCTATAGGAACAACAGAAGAAGATGCCGATACCAACTCCTAACGATAACGAATCAAAAGAGCAATTCATTGACCGTTGTATGATTGATGAAACAATGCTTGCTGAATATGATGAAGACCAAAGGTTGGCTATCTGTATTGCGCAAATAGAAGAGGATAGAGCAATAGGTGATATTGATTTTACTCCAACTGAAGCGATGATTGACAATGCTCAACAAGGTTTAGAGTGGAGAGAAGAATTTGGAAGAGGCGGAACGGATGTAGGAGTAGGAACAGCTAATGCTATTATAGATAAAAAGATTACTGCTGATAGAACAAAAAGAATGTTCAGTTATTTAAGCAGACACGAAGTTGATAAGGATGCAGAAGGATTCAACTCTGGAGAAGATGGTTTCCCATCTGCTGGTCGCATCTCTTGGCAATTGTGGGGAGGAGATGAAGCATTCACTTGGAGTGCTGATAAAGTTAAAGAAATTAAAGAAATGGAAGAAAACAAATTGGAGAACACTCCACAGGAATTAAGAAGAAGTCCAGAAACTGAAGTAAGGACAATTACTATTGAGAATCTAGAATTTAGAGCTGAAGAAGACAACAATGTTGTTGTAGGCTACGGAAGTGTTTTCAATTCTATGTCCAACGATTTAGGTGGCTTTAGAGAAGTTATTGCACCAACCGCTTTCGAAGGCAGACTTGAGGATGATGTGCGATTCTTATTCAATCACGACCCTAATATGTTACTGGCTAGAAGCACTAATGGAACTCTTAAGATGTCTGTTGATGAAGTAGGTTTAAGATATCAAGCTGTAATCCCAGACACTTCAACTGGTCGTGATGTTTTGACTTTACTAAGAAACAATACACTTAATCAAAACAGCTTTGCATTCGTTGTTGAAGATGACTCTTGGGAGGTTAAAGATGGAATGAATATCCGAACTATCAACAAAGTGTCTATGTTAGCAGATATTTCACTTGTCTCCTATCCCGCATATAGTGAAGCTAAAACTGTTGCACTTCGTTCTATGGAAGAATGGAAAAAAACAGAAGAAGAAAAGGTGATGAAAGAGAACCTTGAAAAAGAGAAGGAAGAGAGGTCGAAGGAAGAACTGGATTTAACTAAACGCTCTCTCGCTGAGTTGCGTTTGTCAATCATAAATAAAAAGTAATTAATATTTTAAACTGAAAAAAAAGATGAAAACATCTAAATTCTACACAGAGGAGAGAGCTTCAGTTGTTGAAAATATGGAAGCAATCATTGACTCAGCGAAAGTTGAAGGTCGTGAGCTTACAGAAGGTGAAACAACAGAGTTTGATTCTCTAAATGACAAAGCTAACTCTTTAGAGGGTATGGCTAAACGTGCTGCTTCATTCGAAGCATTACAAGCAAATAAAGCAAAATCAGAGCCTGTTATTGAGGACACTCCGAAAGAAGTTCGTGAGTATTCTTTCCAAGAAGCTATGAAAGCTGCTTACTCTGGTCGCTTAGAAGGTCTTGTTAAAGAGATGGACCAAGAAGCTAGAAACGAAGCTCGTTACACTGGACAATCGTTCAAAGGTATTGCAATTCCTGCAAGCGTGATTACTCGTGCTCAAGTTGGAACTGCTGCTGGAAACGCTACTGAGGTAATGGCTTGGACTGACCAACTTCAAGCAAACTTAGTTCTTGCTTCTGCTGGTGCAAACTTTTACTCTGGTGTGAACAATATGAAGTTCCCAGTATTTAGTGCTATCAACTCTGGATTCGTTCCTGAGGCTGGTGGTTCTGCTCCTGCTGCTAACGGAACTGCTTCTGGTGTTACATTAAGCCCAAAGAAACTTATCTCTATCGTGAATGTTTCTGCTGAGTCTATGGTTCAAAACGCTGGTATTGAAGCTGCACTACGTAGAAATATGGCTGCTTCTGTTGCTTCTACATTAGAGAACGCTTTATTAGACACTGGTGATGTATCAAACGCTCCAGCTTCTATCTTTGCTGATGCTGGTGCTGGTTCAACTGGTGCTTTGACTGCTGCTACTTTGACTGCTCTTGAGACTACTGTTTTGACTGCTGGTGTTCAATTAGAAGGAGCTAGAATGGCTTACTTAATGGACTTAGATGCTTATGCTAAAGTAAAAACTGAAGCTCAAGTTTCTTCTGTTTCTCCTTTGTATGACCCAAGAGATAAAACTTCAAACGGCTACTTTACTTTCGTTTCAGCTAATGTTGCTGCTTCGGGAGCTGCTGGAAAAGAACACGCTCTTTTCGGAGATTTCTCAAAAGTTCACATCGCTCAGTTCGGTGGTCTTGACATTTTAGTTGACCCTTACACTGATGGTGGAATTGGCCAAACAAGAATGATTGTTACTTCTTTAGTTGATGGAGATGCTGTTCAAAATGATTCAGCATTTGCTACATTGATTGAAGCATAATTGATTTTTTTTACTGGAGGAGGGTTTCGGCTCTCCTCCATTTTTACCAACACAAGATATGATAACGAACACAGATTTAGGAATTTCGGTAACGACAGGCTTTGGAAAGTTGAGGTTGAAGACAGCTCCAACAATTACAGCAGTTTCTGTTGCAGAGGCAAAGACTCATTTGCGAATTGATAGCACATTTACAACAGATGACACTTACATCGGAACGCTTATAGATGTAGCTTCTGCTGCTGTCGAGAATTACTGTAATCTATTTCTGATGGAGCAATCTTGGAATCTTGATATAGATTCTTTTCCAGATTACTTCAATTTGTTAAGAGGTCAACTTAAAACATTGACTATTAATTCTATTACCTATTCTGATACAGACAATGCTAGTCAAACATTGGCTGCTGCTAATTATTTTGCTGATGGTAGTATTAAGCCAGCGAGAATATACTTTGCTCCAGATGCTACAATCCCTAGCACTTACGACAAGCCAAACGCTGTGAGTGTTGATTTTACTGCTGGATTTACAGCAGCTAATCAAGTTCCTGCACCTATCAAACAAGCTATCCTTTTAATGGTTGGAACTTATTACGAAACAAGACAAACTGTAAGCGATAGAACTTACAAAGAGATTCCACAATCGGCAGAGTATCTTTTAATGCCTTATAGAATACAAGGGTAATGAATATAGGTAAGCTAGACAGACTCGTTGAAATAAAACAAGCCACCTTTATCCAGAATAATTATGGAGAAAGACAGAGGACTTCAACTACTATTGCTAGTGTTTTTGCACGATTTGAATTTGAAAAAGGGAAAGCTGGATATGATGCTGATATATTTGTAGGCACATCACCAGCTAAGATGACTATTCGATACACTACAAACATAGACTTATCTCCTAATTATTTTATAAGATACAACTCGAAAGATTGGTTTATTAAATCAATACAAGAAATAGGAAGAAAAGAAGGGCTTACTTTATTTGTAGAAGAACAAACTTCTAGCCTTGCGACAGACATCTTCAGTCTAAGTGATGTTACTGGATTGGTTTTACATTATAAGTTCAATACAGCCTTAGCAGCTACTACTGATGGTATTCAATGGACTGACCAGAGTGACCAATCAAACAACGGAACTCAAACAGTAGATGCAGCAGAGCCTACAATTGAAAACGGATATTTGACTTTTGATGGAACTGCTGATTTTGTAAACTTTGCCTCTACTGTAAGTTTAAATGAAACTACTATTTTTATGGCAGTTTATATAGCAGCATACACGACTGAAACTACTCTAGGTAATGTAGGCAACTCTAATATGTTTGGTAGATTTAGTAACTCCACAACCTTTAGATTTCGAAGAGGTGGAGCTGGACTAGGTCAAAACGTAGATATCACACATACTGCTTTACCAGTTGATACGCTTATGCTAATAACTTTACAGCAGACAGGTGATACACTTTTTATGAGGAGAGATGCTAGTCAGATAGGTTCTGGCTCTATTACTGCTTCGAATACTTTTGAAACTAACAATTATGGAGTTCAGAATACATCAGGCTTTTTCGGTGGTCGCTTATATGAACTAGCAATTTATAATAATTCCATATCAGATGCAAACAGAACAATTGTGGAAGCTGATATAATGGATAGACTATCGATAAGCTAATGGCGGTAAGAACTGGGAAACAACTAATGGGAAGTGGAGGTCATAGACCTTTAGTTGGTATGGCTATAGATGAAAAGGAGTTGAAGCAAATCATAAATGATTTAGAAAACTTACTACCTCCGAAACGAGGAACAAAGACAATAGTTCGTCAAGCGATGAGAAAAGCAATGAAGCCAATGTTGACAAAACTAAAAGATTTAGTTCCAGTAAGAACTAAGCAGCTAAGAAAATCGCTTGCCTTAATAAACGGAAAGTCAAGGGGCAATAGTTTTCCCGCAGTGTATGTAGGACCAAGAGTAAAAAATGCTTATAAATCAAAAGATAAAAGCGGTTTCTATATGTATTTTCTAGAGTATGGAACTGCTAAAATACAAGGGATGCGCTTGTTTGATAAAGCAAAAAGAACAACTGAACAACAAGTCTATGCTTCTATTCTTCCAAGTTTAAGAAGTATTATTGACAAAAGATTTAAAAAGAAAGGTTTATAATGGCGGTAGGTGCAGCAATATACAATATACTAAGCAATGACTCTGATGTAAGTGCAACAGTTGGAACTCGTATTTTTCCTCAAAAGGGAGAATACAAGCAAGAAGTTCCGATGATTACTTATTTTGTTATTGACACAACTCCGAACAATACAAAGAACGGAGTATCGACTTATGACTATGTGCGCTGCCAAATAACTGCTTTTGGTGTAAGCTATAAGGAAGCGCATACATTAGCTGGATATGTGAGAACTGCTTTAGATTATGTAAGTGGAACTTACGCTGGAGTAGTTGTAGATAAGATATTCTTTGAAGATTCAAATGATGTTTTTGATGATTCATTTGGAGAAAAAGGTATTCACTATGTAGCGATGGACTTTCGCTTTAATATAAATAGATAAGATATGAAAGTAAAAATTAAAAAAGATTGTGAATTTAGAGGTGTCGAATATAAAAAAGGCAAAGTTTACACAGTCGAAGGAAAAGCATACCGAGTTTTGAAAATGTGGAATGTAATATCAAAACCGACAAACGAATCTAAAGAGAAGGACATTCAAGAAGAATCTGCACCTTCCTTAGATAACTAACTAATTATTAACTATTTAAGCTAGAAAAATTATGGCAATTTTTAATGGAACGGATTTAGTTTTGAAGGTGCAGGCTGCTCAAGGAGCTGCTGACGAGTTCAAACTACTTCATTCAACAAGCTGCTCTTTGTCAATGAATGTTGATACAATTGACATAAGCACAAAAGACTCTGCTGGTTTCAGAGATTTACTAGGAGGACAAAAATCATTCTCTCTATCTGCTGATGGATTGATGGATTTCTTGGATACTGCTACTACAACAGATCCAGAGGAGTTATTTACTAATATGATGAACAGAACAGCAGTGACTTTCACTTTTGCTCTTGATGTTCAAGCTGGACACAAATATACTGGAAGTGCTTTTATCACTTCTTTAGAGGTGACTGGTGGTGTAGAAGATGCACCTACTTACAGCTGCACGCTAGAAGGAACAGGAGCAATCTTGAATCCTACTGTTTAATTTATTTCGTTGGTGGGGATGGGCTTCGGCTCTCCTCACTAACTTAACTTTAATACCAACGAAAAATGTTTGAAGTAGTAATACTAAATGGACAAGATTACAGCATTCGGTTCGGAATGAATGCTCTTAGGCTCTACTGTCAAAGAACAAACACAAGTTTGCAAGACCTTGACAAGTTAGGTCAAGACATATCTCTTGATGATGCTTGTCAACTTATTTTAGCTGGATTGCAGGATGGCGCAAGAGTAGCTGGAAAAGATTTTGATTTGACAATTGAAGATATTGCAGATATTTTAGACGAAGATTTTGGAGCACTACAAAAGTGTTTTGATGTATTCGGAGAACAATTTTCTGCAAAATTCAAAGACGAGGGAAACGAAAAGGAGGAGAAAAAAACTCCTCAAAAGAAAAAATAGACTGGGATGATTTAGAAGCTATTGCTTATGGCTTTGGCTTATTACCCCAAGAGTTTTGGAGCTTAACATTTCACGAGTTCTTTCTATTGCAGAGAGGTCGTAATGAGCAGCTCGAAATGACAGAGAGGTTTGAGTGGGAGAGAACTAGATGGCTGGCTTGTTTAATTTTACAGCCACATAAAAAGAAAAATTCTCAACTGAATCCTACTGACTTAGTGAGGTTTGAATGGGAGAAAAAGAAAGAAGAGATAGACCTCGACAAAAGAAGAAAGGCTGCTGAGTATGCAATTAAAAAATATAAAATAGAAATATAATGGCTGGAAAAAGACTCTCGGTTTCGTTAACATTAAACGATAAACAGTTTCAAAGTGGACTAAGAAAGGCAACTCGCTCAATGGCTAAATTTGGAAAGTCAATGCAGCGAACAGGGCAATCACTTTCTAGAAACTTGACACTTCCTGTTTTAGCCTTTAGTGCTGCTTCTGTAAAAGCTTTTGATGAACAAATCAAATCAGAAACAAAACTTAGAACAGCTTTAGGTGAAGATGAAAAAGCATTTTTAAGACTTAAAAAGCAAGCTCAAGAACTTCAAAAACTTACCTTATTTGGAGATGAAGCTACAATTGAAGCTCAAGCATTTTTAGCACAATTAGGATTAACAGAAGAACAAATCAAAATGATAACACCAGCTTTGCAAGACTTTGCAACTGGTATGAATGTTGACTTAAAAACAGCAGCTTCTTTAGTAGGTAAAACAGTCGGAACTACTACCGATGCTTTAAAAAGATATTTTGACACTGGTTTAGACCCCGCAATGAGCGCACAAGAAAAAGCCATTGTTTTGACTCAAACACTTACTGACAAATTTGGAGGTCAAGCTGAAGCTATTGCTAAAGAAGGTTTAGGTCCATTTCAACAGCTTAAGAACGAGCTAGGAGATGTTTCAGAGGAGTTTGGAAAACTTATACTAGAAAACATTGAGCCTCTTAAAACTTCGCTTCAAGGTCTTGCTACAAGTCTTAGAAGTTTGAGCACAGAACAAAAACAGACGATTATCAAAATTGCTGGAATTACTGCTGTTGTTGGTCCTTTGTTACTTGTTTTAGGAAAACTTGTAACATTACTTAGCGCTTTAGGAAAAGCATTGATATTTTTAGCTGCAAATCCAATGGTAGTTTTTGCTACTGCAATAGCTACTCTTGTTGGATTGTTAGGGTTTGCTATTTTAGATATGGAGGGTTTTATCAAGACAGCTCTTGAATTAGGAAAAGTAGGTCGTTTGACTGCAAAAGCGATTATTATGTTTGCTGATGCGACTGGACTAATGAGCACACCAGAGGCTTTAGTTGCTATTGCTTTTATTGATGCAATGAGTAAAGAGCAAGACAAACTCGCTTCATCCCTTGAAGATTCAACTGATAAAATAAAAGACCAGAAAGAAGCTGTTGATAAGCTTGCAGATTCAATGGATAAAGCTAGTGGAGGAGAAAAATCTATTGGAAATTTATTTTTTCAACCAATAGCTGCTACTTCCGTTCAAGCAACTGGAGGGCAAACATCACCAGCTTTACAATTTGCAACTGACCCTGAGTTCTTTGCAGGTTTAGAAAGAAGTATAGTTGCATTTCAAAATATCAATGATTTGACAGAAAGAATGAGGCAAAACTTCCAGTCTTTTGGAGGAGCGATAGAGCAAGCATTTGCAACAGCTTTAGTAAGTCAAGGTGATTTCTTCCAAGTGTTTATTGATAATGCAAAACGAGCTTTAGCACAAATAGCAGCACAGATAGCAGCTATGGCGGTTCTCAACGCTTTGCTCGGAGCAAGTCCTTTGGGTGGTTTATTAGGATTCAAAGATATTGGAGGTTTTGCTGGTATCCCAAAACTATTTTCAGGTTTATTAGGTAAAGGAATCTCAGAAAATGCAAATGGTGGACTTATTCGACAGCCTCACTTTGGATTAATTGGAGAAGCTGGTCCAGAGGTTGTAATGCCTTTAGATAGATTTATGAATACAGTTGGCGGTGGAGGTGCTGTCGAAGTTGTAGGAAGAATAAGCGGTTCAGATATATTGCTTGCAAGTGATAGAGCAAAAGGAAACAGAAACAGAACACGAGGTTACTAATGGCACTAAGAAGAACAGCAGAATTTCAAAACGATAAGGGTATTTATTACAAGTTAGAGATTTATGATAGTTCTCTAGGTAGCCCTTCAACAAGCACTTTTCAGCTTGGAGGTAGTGGATTCAAACTAACTTACGAAACACAGGATAGAACTAGGTTTTCTGGTGTTATCCCTTCAAATGTTTCTTTTGATATTGTTCCAATAGTTAGCGCAGACCAGACCTTAGTTGATGACATTGCTACCGCTATTTATGGTCGTTTCCAATTGAAGATATTAAAGTCTTCTGATGGAACAAACTACAATAACTACTGGGCTGGAAATATTTTAACTGATGTTAGTTCTAGACAAAATCTATCTTTATTAGCTGGAACACAGCAAACATTAACTGCTACAGATGGACTTGCTGAATTAGTGGATGTAAGGTGGACTGCAGGCAATAGTTATACTACAGGAACTACTTACAGATTCCTACAGATAATTTTAAACATCTTAAGAGATGCTTCTATTCTTAACACTTCTCAATATTGGGGTGCAACCGATACTTTTATTTCAACTCAGGTAAACTGGTATAGTGCCCAAATGCCAACACCTGCAGTAGACAAAGATCCCTTGCATTACTCTGGAATAAAACCAGAAGCATTACAAAAAGAAGAAAACAATGAATTTGTTGCAATTGATGCTTTTGATGCTTTAAATAGAATAATGAAATGTTGGGGAGCTAGACTATTTTTGTCTAACGGATTCTGGTATATAACTCAGCCAAACGGTTACGCAGATGACAATTACCAAAGAAATTATCGAAAGGGAAATACTACATTAATAACAAGCTCCTCAACTCAGCTTGCAGGGAATGATGGAGTAGTTTTAGGCGGTGGAACATTTGACTCTTTAAATCCAGTCAATAAGGCTGAGATGAGCTATGATTTTTTATCTAGCTATCAATTGCTACAATTTGACATTGCGCTCTGGATGACAAAAGTAGGTCCAGCACTTCAAAAAACAGACCCTCCTACTACAACAGTTAACGGAGGAAGCGCATTAGCTCCAACTATAGGAACTCTATTTTCTCAATCTCTTGGTTTAGTTACTGGCGGAACAGCAGCTCCAACAGCTACTCTTGAATGGAATCTATTATTCAGACCTCAGCTAATATATTATGATGGCTCATATTTAACTAATTCAACAGCGAACGCTTCTATGTTGTCTGATTGGAATACTAGCAAGGCTGCGGCTGGCTTATCTGTATTTGCTGGTAATTTGAAAAGTAAATTATGTTTAAGATTAAAATTGGTTGGTAATGCTGGGACAACCTATTATTTGTATATTACATCTGGTCAAAACGGTTCTACTCACGAATGGGTGACTAGTTCAACCTTTGCTGGGTATCCTCATATTTTTCAAGGAACTTTATCTGATTATACAAACCCTACTTCATCTTCTTACAATTTACAGCCTCGTTCTGGTAGCTCGATTGGTTCTCAAACAGGTTCATTGAATGCAGTTCCAGACTCTGGAGAACTATTTATAGAAGGTTTTGCTCGTTTTTTATGGGTAGATAGTGCTAATGGTTTCGTTCAAAGTGACCAGATTACAAGTGGTGATGCCTTATATCCAGACCAAACTGGCTCAGTTATAAAAGGTTTAGCTGTTGGTATGAACAAGCCAGACGGAACAGACTACTACCTCCGTTATCTTATAGGCGGACAGTCAACAACTGAGCAGATTATTACTGCAACTCAAGGAAGTGTTGTGTCAAATGTTGTCCTTGAAATTGAACCAACAAACTTAGGAAGTGGACCTACTGCACAAACACCTACCAGAATTATAACTTTTGATGCCGCAGGCAACGGAGACGATGGAACTGCTACTACTTGGCAAGTATATCAAGAAGCTACTGGAGATGGTGTAACTGGAAGTATAACTAAAATACTTTGTAAGGAGGTTTTAGCTGGTAGAAAGGTTGGTGTAAATGTTTACAATGGCTCCCTTCAAACAGATACCACTAGACCTTATGAGTATTTCCAAGCATTCACTAATATTCTATCTACTAAAGTTTTTGTTCCAAATCAAATGACATACAACGCAAATGCTGGAATCTGGGAGGGTCAATGGATTGAAACGAATCCAGACGGGACTGGTCAAGCCTACGGTTCATCAGATGTCATTGCTGACACTGATACTAATGCAAACTTAACAACTGAATGGTAATATGCAAGCTGCTACTTACAATAATACTTTAATTAACTCATCACTGACTGTAGTGACTACTACCTCAACTGTAAAAGAGGGGGCTACTTCTTTGACTGTAAGAGCTGGAACTAAAGTGGTCGCTAAAAGTGGAGAGAAAGTTTTTTTATATACTAAGTTCTCGAATGATTTATACCTTCTCACTTTAACAGCAGACTTAGGAACTTCTACTACTTGTTCTTTTAGCGCAACAGATTTCCAAGACTTTATCCCTGAAGGTAGCGTCATATTAATGCCACAGGAAGGAATGTTTGATAAGGTAAACAATACGGATTTATACTTTCATCAATCAATATATAGCGTGGATGCAACTACCAATGATTTCTTAACTGCTTATGGTAGTAATGCTTTCACAGTAGATGCTGGGGCAATATTAGCAGATGCAGATGCAAAACGTAACTACTTTGCTGCTCACTTTAGTTGTTTCGTTGCTCCTTATGCTTGCACCTTAAAAAAGATTAAAGGATGGGCTAATAGTAATGCTGGAGCTTCAGAAGGTGCTGTTATTACTGTTTGGACAGCAACTCCTAACTCTAATTCTAATTCAGATTTGACAATTGACCTTGTCCACGCATTTACTCTTACGAGTCAAAATGATGTAAACTATGTATTCGATTTAGAGCAAGATACCTCAGCTCTTGCAGATGCTCAACTAGCAGAAGGAGATATTATCTTTGTAAGTATAAGAAGAACAGGAAGTAGATTAGGAAGGGCTAACTGGTATGCTCAAATCGGGTTTGATGCTGAAATGTTTAAACAACCAATATAATGAAAACAATACTCAAAGAGTGCAGCGATGTCCTCACATTAAATATAACAACTCTTGCAATCTCCTTCACTCAAGTTGAAATGCTTTTGAAGATTGTTCTTTTGCTATTATCTATTATTTATACAGCAGATAAGTTGATTAAAAATAGAAAAGAAAAATGATTCAAAAAGACTTAACTCTATCAATTGGTAATATTATCTGGATTGTTGGTATAATATTTACAATGGGGATTGCTTACAGTCAGATTGCTCAACTTGATGAAGATATAGTTGTGCTTGAAAATAGATTAGAAAAAAAAATTAAAATAATCAACGAATGTGAGGATAGGATTGTGGAATTAGAAAAAGAGATAGCTACATTAAACAACTGTAAACATAATAAGAGATGAAAAATTTAATCTGCAAAACAATATATTATTTGACTTTTAAAAAGGTTTGTATTGGTATCTGTAAAAACTGTAAGAAATAATGGAGGAGATTTTACAATTGATTGAACGATACGGATTGACTCTGATTTTATTAATTGGGAGCTTATATGCTTTGTATAAGTTTTTCTTTTTTAGCATTAGAGAAGTCAAAGTCGGATTTGAAAAACGACACGAAGACTTACGAAAACAAATGAGTGATGTAAAAGAAAAGCTAAATATTATATTAGAGTTCATCAAAAAAAAATAGTTAAATGGCAAAAGGAATAAACTTCACCCATCGTGAAAAACCCAAAAAGAAAAGAAAAGGAATCCACTCAAAAAACAAAAGCCGAACCAAAGGTGGCAAGCAATACCAAAAAAGAAATGTCGGTCAAGGCAAATAACATAGTTGTAATATGGTGTTAAATTATTTTAATTTTCAAGAGTTTGACAGCCCAGATGAAATAGGTTCTGGAATGCCTATAGAACAAGGCGGTAAAATGGATAAGGAGTTTTTATTCAAACTTGATGAAGCTCGAATGATGGCGGGAACTCCTTTTAAAATTACAAGCGGTTACAGAACAGAGGCGCACAATAAAAAGGTAGGAGGAGTGAAAGGAAGCTCACATACAAAAGGATGTGCAGTTGATATTGCTATCAATAGTGGACTCCAAAGAAGTGTTATTGTCTGCGCTTTAGCAAAAGCGGGCTTTACTAGGATAGGGATTGCAAAGACTTTTGTTCACGTAGACTTAGACAAAGAAAAACAACAATCAATCTGGCTATATGCTTAATAATTTAATCGGTGGCTTGTTCACCACACTATCTAAACAGGCATCTACTATCATAGATGAAACAGTTACCACAAAAGAGGAAAAGTGGAAGCTTAAAAATGAACTCACTCAAATAATCAACGAAGCAGAAAAAAACGCAAGTCAAGAAGTGTCAAATCGTTGGAAATACGATTTACAATGGGGAAACAAATTGAGCAAATCAATTAGGCCATTAACACTTATATTTCTGACCTTAGTTTTTACAATTATTTCTTTTGCTGATGGTAACATTGGCGGTTTCCAACTTAACAAAGACTTTTTACCAATTTGGAATACTATTTTATTATCTGTTTACTCTGCTTACTTTGTTGGTCGTTCGATTGAGAAAGTAAAACAGAAACAATGAAAAACCAAAAGAGATACCGTCTAAATGAGGATGAGTGGAGGTTGATTGATGATTACAGACAAGACAAAAAAAGTAAAGCACTACTAGAAAAAGAATGCAACGAAGCTGGCATTGATGTTGGCTCGGTGCATCACTATTGGTATAAAAGCAAAAAATTCTCAATTTTTGCCAAACCAAATGAGTTCTCAAGAGATGAATTTCTACAAAGCATAGAGAATTTAATCTCTAATTACTCTCCTTCCTACCCATCTATTGACTATCCTAAAAGAAAAGAAGGACACCTTTTAGTTATAAACCCAGCAGATGTTCATATTGGTAAATATGCAGATGCTTTAGAAACAGGGGACACATATAATGTTAAAATTGCTAGAAAACGCATTTTAGACGGTGTTAGAGGCATTATCTCAAAAGCTGATGGGTTTTCTATCCAAAAGGTGTTGTTTTGTATAGGAAACGATATTTTGCACACGGATAATATTCACGGAACAACTTCTAGAGGGACTCCACAAAATACAGATGGTAAATGGTATAGACACTTCACCACAGCTCTAGAGGTTTATGTTGAGTGTGTTGAAATGCTTATGAACTTAGCTCCTGTTGATTGTGTTCATTCAATGAGTAATCACGATTATATCAGTGGATTTCATTTGGCACACGCTTTGAAGTCTTGGTTCAGAAATACTGATTCTGTCACTGTGGATGATTCACCTATACATAGAAAGTATTATGTTTATGGAAGCTCTCTTATTGGATTAACTCACGGAGATGGTGCAAAAACAAGCAATCTAGCCTTACATATGGCACAAGAAAAACCTAAACTATGGGCAAAGACAAAGCACAGGTATTGGTATCTACATCACATCCACCACAAGCAAAGATTTAAATATTTAACAAGTTTTGATGATATTGGAGTAACACTAGAGTTCTTGAGAAGCCCTAGCGGAACTGATGCTTGGCACTATCAAAAGGGATATTGTGGCTCTCCAAAAGCTGTTGAGGGTTTTATACACTCAAAAGAAAATGGTCAGATTGCGCATTTGACTCATATTTTTTAATATATTTGCGCTGTTTTTGGAAAAAAATAAACTCATTTTTTCATTGTTTGTTAGTAATTGGGGGTGTAAAAGCCCCCTTTTTCTTTTTTATTTTTATAGTTATTAACAGTCCTCTATATCAAGTAATGTTAATTATTTATTAAATTATTCAACTTTTTTTTGTTTAAAGTCTTGTGTAATTGGTTGGGAGTGCTTATATTTGCTTCATAATCATTAACAAAAAGACAAAACAATGAAAAAAGATTTGATTAACAGTTTATTCTTTAATCCTAAAGAAGAACTAAAAACAAGACTTCTTAACGCTGATATGGTAGAGGCTACTATTAATCAGCTAATCGCAGAACTTAAAGAGCAAGAGATTCGCAATGCTGAACTCATAAAGGTATATCAGCAAGAAAGAGACTTTGATGACTTAGCTCTTACTGAAGGAGTAAACAAAGGACTTCAAATAGCAATCATTCACTTGCGTAAGTTGAATGCAGATATTTTATGGAAACAATTAAACTTCAATATAAATGAAAATGATTAAGAATTTTTTATGGGATAACGCTGGAGCAATATTTTGCTACTCAGTGGCTGCTCTATTATTTTTAGCAATAGTAGCAATGGATTTAGTGGGAATAATTAATATTACAATGTAATGAAAAAGACAGTTTTAAATGTAACACCTCAAGGAGATTTTGAAAGTCAATACGGTCACTTCTATAAATGGGAGGTTGAGTTTGAGGATATGAAAGCAGAGTATTTAAGTAAGACAGAGACTCAATCTAAGTTTATAGCTGGTCAAGATGTAGATGTAGAAATCACTACAAGACAATACAACGGAAGAAGCATAAACAAAGTAAAACCAGTTTCTACTTTTCAGGGTGGCTCAAGACCAGCTCCAAAAGCTGACAATGTTCAAGAGCTTATTGTGAAGCAAAATGCACTAACAAATGCTTGTAATGTAATAGGCGAAGCTAATGTTTCGAAGATTATAGAGGTTGCTGAGGTTTTTTCTAACTGGGTTCTAAAAGACGAAAAGCCAGAAGAAACAACAAAAGATCTTCCGTTCTAATGAATAGAAAAGATACATACTTAACAGAGGAAGGATTGGAGTTTGACTACACAGTTTGGGAGGATTCTGGCAACTATCATACTCCATCCTCCTACTCTGTTGAGATTGACAAAATAACTTATAACAATTTAGATGTTTCTGACTTACTTTTCAATATTGCTGATGAGTATGTTGCAAATATTAAAATAAAAATAGAAGAAAATGAATGATTTTATAGATGAGGCTGTTGATTTAATGGAGGTTAACAGTAGGGTAAATAAATGTGTAGAAGCAGCTTGTTTAGTTTCTAACATATCAAAAAAAGAATTTTACAACAAGTCAAGAACAAGACATTTTATTGATGCTAGGCGAATGGTGTATGCTTTTTGTAAAGACACGTTAAACTTAGGATATTCAAAAACAGCAAAATTTTTTAAGATGAATCACGCAACAGTAATTCATCATTATAAATGTCATAATCAATTAATGGAATATGATGTTTTTTATAAAGATAAGTTTGAGGGTTTTGAAGAACTTGTAAAAGCTGATATTGGATTTTTTGATATTAAAAACATTATAAAAGAAGTAAAATCTATTAAAGAAAAACATCTAGGTAAAATATACAATGAAGAAAATTCTAGTAAAAAAGAGTAGCAATTTTACTACAATCAACAATGAGTTCATCTTCAATAAAGAAATGAGCTTGAAAGCAAAGGGACTTCTTTGCCATTTGTTAGCACTTCCAGAATCTTGGGATTTGTATGTTGAAGAAGTAGAGAAGTGGCACAAAGACGGTAAGAAAGCCATTTACAGCGCATTTAAGGAACTTTCAGAGCTTGGATATGTAGAACGCACCACACAAAGAGAAAAAGGTAAGATTGTGAAATGGGACTATGTTGTTTATGAAAAGCCACTTTCCCAAAAGGTAGAAGTAGAAAAGCTACAAGTAGAAAACGCACCACTATTAAATATTGATAATATATTAAATACTGATATAATTAAAAAAGAGGTTTTTGATTTTGAAGAATTAGAAGAATTGAATGTTGAGATTTGGAAAAAGTGGAGAGCGTATAGAAAAGAAACATTTCGTTTGACTTACAAACCAATAGGAGAAAAAGCAGCAATAGGAAAGCTGATGCGACTTTCTCAAGGTTGCCACGAAGTTCAAGAACAAATAATTCAGCAATCTATTGAAAACGGATGGAAGGGGATTTTTGACCTTAAAGAACAAAAACAATCTAAAACAAAGAGCGCACTTGATAATTGGCAGAAAGCTCGTAATATGATAAACAATGCTTAATATTACAAATCAAGATAATATGCACTTAATGTCAAGGTATGAAGACAATTACTTTGACTTAGCAATAGTTGACCCTCCTTATGGAATTGGTATTGATGGACAAAAAGAAAATAAAAAGGGCAAAAAATCTGACAGAAAATATCATAAACAAAAACAATGGGATGACTCAATTCCAAAAAAAGAATATTTTGAAGAACTACAAAGAGTAAGTAAAAATCAAATTATCTGGGGAGCAAATTATTTCGTTGAGCATTTAACAAAAGGAACAAAAGGTTGGATAGTTTGGTTCAAAGGACAAATAGGATTAACAATGAGTGATTGTGAGCTTGCTTATAGTAGTTTTCAAAGAGCGACCAGAGTGGTAAACATAAACAGAGTTGATTTACTAAAACAAAACACAATACATCCAACAGAAAAACCCATAAGATTATATCAATGGTTATTGGACAATTATGCCATAAAAGGTGACAAAATTCTTGACACTCATTTGGGGTCTGGCTCAATCGCTATTGCTTGTCACAATTTAGGTTTTGACCTTACAGCTTGCGAACTTGACAAAGAATATTATGAAGCAGCAATGAAACGAATTAACAATCACAAATCACAAATGAGAATATTCTAATGGATAAAAAACAACAAATCTGGTATCGTTGGAAGAACGAACTACCTAAACTAAAAGAAGAAGCTGTTGATATTCTTTCAAGAACTTACTTGGAGATAGGACAAAAGCCAAGTGTTGAGGACATAGTTACAATGGCAAACATTTTAGTCGATGATTTAGCCAATAACACACAATTCAGCACAATGACAATGGATGATGTTTCAAAAGGTTTTAGAGAGGGTGTTAGAGCTGGAGATGAAGCAAGTGTTTTTCTTAATGTAAGGACTTGGAATATATGGTTACGAAAAGAAAAGCAAAAGGTTGCAAAAAAAGTAATAGAATTACACAAGCAACAGGAACTCGAATATATCGAGAACGCTCGATTGATGGGCGGAACTATTAACAAAGCTAGAAAATTAAAATGAAGAAAGGATTACTAAAACTGGAAACAGTTCAAATTTTAGAAGCTATTTGCAAAAACATTGTAAATAGTAACATTGACTATGATTCACAAGACTTGAAAGCTCTACTTTCAGAAGCTCTTGCTTATTATGATTTGTATTTATTAAAAAAGAATAACAACAGAATTGAAGCTCAGAAGCTAGAATCAATGCTTGTTCCAAAATGGGAGGAGGGCTTGAGAGCTGAAATCAGACAATACTTCGACGAGGTATGAAAGCAAAAGACAAAGTAGAGCGATTACTCACAACTCATCCGCACTTTAGAGATTCAGACAATAAGCTCATTGCTGCTTATTGGTTTAGTGAACTAAAAAGAAAAGGGATGGACATTGAAAAAATGAGCGCAATGGATTTGCTTCATTACTTCGCAGAATCCAAACTCACCAACACAGAAACGATAAGAAGGAGCAGAGCTAAACTGCAAGAAGAAAAACCTAATCTAAGAGGTAATAACTACACATCTAGAAAAGGAGTGATACAAAAGCAATGGAGAAAAGAGCTAGGATATAATGGATAAAAACAACTACGGATTAGTGAGATTTGCAACTATTAAAGACATACCATACATTTTAGATTTGTCTAGAAAAGAATCAAAATCCTTAGGTTTTATTCCTAAAATGGCATATGAGTCTGCTATTACTGGTATAAAGAGCGGTAAAAGATGGAGCAATATATGTAATGATAAATTGTGGGTTTGTGTATGTAATAATGACCTTGTGGGTTTTGTTTTAGCATCTTTTGGAAAAACTAATGCAAACTGGAAGATTGGAAAAATTGCACAAATATGTTTACAAACAGACGCAAGAATGATGAAGAGGGGTAAGATGCTTTTAGATGAAGTTATTAATTATGGAAAAACAAGAGGAACATTGTCTTTTTCTTGTGGTTGTGCTGATGATTTGCCTTCTAATATATTTTGGCAAACAATGGGATGGATTAACATTTCTCAAAGATTTGGTATAAGTCATCAAAACACTTGGAAACAAACGAGTAAAAGGAAAGTAAATATTTACAGATTTGACCCTTATGACCTTTTTTTAAACTTACAAAATGGCTAAAACAACTACTTCTAAGCTAAAAGTTAAACTGGATAAGCTGTTCTCTGAATACATAAGAAAAAGAGATAGTGACCATAGAGGAATATGTAAATGTATCTCTTGTGGCAAAGAAGCTCCAGCTTTTGGGGGTTCTATCCACGCTGGACACTTTATGAGCAGAAGGCACTTAGCAACGAGGTGGGATGAAAAAAATGTTAATAGCCAGTGTGCGGGGTGTAATACATTCAGAGGTGGCGAGCAGTATCGTCAATCCATTGGTATAGATAGAAAGTGGGGAGAGGGAACTTCTGCTGACTTAGAACAAAGAGCGCATACAATAGTAAAACTATCAAGAACAGATTATGAAGAAGCAATCGCGAACATTAAGCAAAAGATTAAGGAACTCAATTAACAATGAGGTGTTAGTATTTTTTAATCTCAAAGATTGGATTATTGAATCTATTTTTTATATTAGCAAAGATGACAAAGATTAGCACAATATTTGAAGGAGGTATTGCAAAGGTAGCAACCTTAGCAGATGGTTCACTCTCACTAACGATACATACACAAGAACTACCAGAGGAGACAATGATGCGCTTATTTAAGCTAAGAAAGAAAGCTGGAATGATACTCATAAGCTCCGATAATATAAACAAACAAGAGGTAAAAGAGGTCGAAAAGTTTACAAGTGATTTTGAAGTAGGAGGTAAAACCCCTAGTCAAAGATTGAGAGCTGTCCTTTACAGAGTATGGGAACAAACAGAGCAAACTTATGATTTTCCTATCTGGTATGAGTCACAGCTTGAAAGAATAATAAATAAATACAAAGCTACTCTAGATGCCTAGAAGAACGCTCTCTCAACTAATTTGGAAAAGCACGGAGAACGGAGCGCAGTTGAGAATGCCTAAAACTATAAAAAGTGATATTAGTTTTCAGTTAATGTTTGGAGAAGCAGAAAGTCACAATGAACAAACACAAAGAGAATCAAGACACTTAGAAAACTATGACTGTAAAGTTTACCGAGATATTGAACATTTTAAAACATTTATATAGAATTACTTTTGGAATCATTATTCTATTTATTATGATTCCTTTTGTTGTTCTATGGTTTAGCTATTTATTTCTTAAATTTGTAATTGAATATGAAGTTGAAAGCAGTTCTTGAGGTTAGTATTATAATCAAAGAAAATGAAGGTATTGAGGAGGCGAATGCTAGAGCAATAGAAAAACTTATTGACGTAGTGGATGAGTGGATAAACGATAAAGAAGGAGTAACGCCTTATATCAAAGTAGAATACGATATAGACTTTGACTACATAAATGAAATTAAACTATTGAACTAAATGCCTAAACTACCAAAAGGAAAGCCTAAGAGCTGGATTGCTAATAGCAAAAAGAAGACAAGATATACTGAGAAACATATATCAGAGAACTCTAGCTTCTATAATAGTTCAGCTTGGCGCAAAGTTAGAAAAGCATACTTTACAATGAATCCTCTATGTAAATGGTGTGAAGAAGAAGGGAGGGTTACTGAGGGAAAGATTGTTGACCACATAGTTGAGATAAAGGATGGAGGAGATACTTTGAGCTTTGATAACCTACAAACACTTTGCTTACCTCATCACAACCAGAAAACAGTTTGGGCTAAAATGAAAAGAAATGGAAAAAAGTAAATACTATTACGATTACACAAGGAATACAGATAAACCCTTAGTAGATGATAGAGTCCCTTACTATTACAAAGGGAAAGAAGGATATGAAGCAAGAAAGGTATGTGATAACTTTGACCTACCTTATCACTTAGCTACTGCTACAACATACATAATCCGTAGCTATCATAAGCACGACACACCGATTGACTGTTTAAAGAAAGCAATCGCTCACATTCAATTTGAAATAGAAAAATATGAGCAAAACAATAAATAAGATAGTCTGGGATATTTTCATTGAGGAATCAATGGGGGATAACAAAGCTAATGAATACTCTGATAGAATAAAAGATTACACAGAGGATATGTGCTACATCATATACAGGAATATGACTTATAAGATAGATAGAGGAGAGAACATAAACGACATATCCTTTGAAGACGTATTACCTAGAGAATTATTATTTACAGATGATTAGGGGGGGGTCAAAAAGTTTTTTGGGTTACTACTATACAC
>VTLG01011415.1_pt1 | contig 22157 bp, 34 predicted proteins | sample 4694571 | NCBI WGS metagenome assembly VTLG01 (sample SAMN12604809, study PRJNA352737) | marine metagenome | biome: ENVO:00000447; feature: ENVO:00000209|ENVO:00000569|ENVO:01000036; material: ENVO:00002151; isolation source: viral sequences binned using virsorter ... | reverse complement strand
ATTGCCTGGATGATCACTTAAAGTTACGGGTGGATAAAATATAAAATAATTTCCAAATACACTCCAATTAGTCTTTGAACTTGTATGCTGGGGATGCTTAATAAGTATGGCACCATGTCTTCCTCGCATATTGGTGTAATAAAATTGTTTATTTGCATCGGAACTTGGTTCTGTTAATCCTAATGCTTCAAAATATTTTTCTTCAATATATTCTTTTCTAAAACCAGTGCCTGGGTATATCATAACAAAAAAGTAATCTCCATTAGGTTTATGTTTAAGTGGTAATTGACAATTACCTTCTGACATTACAAGTTTTGTTCCAACATCACCGCTAACAGAAAAATTCTCAATTATAAATGATTTTTTCGTCGCAAACCCTGAAGCCTTTTCTTCTGGAACATAATTTTTTCTCTCAGCTGCGGTTGATGGTGGTACTACAACAGGTTGCGTCCCTGCGGCCGCCGCGGCCGACACATTCGGGATTTTGATATTTCCCAGTGTGGCGAACGGCGCACCAGCTGATATAGTTTTAATTAAACTAGGGGGAACAAGTTTAAATTTCGGAGTGTCTTCTACTGGAGGTATTGCCGTAGTTTTAAAGTTTTCTGCCTTGGCTACCAACTCTTTAGTCTTTTTCTCTATATCTGGATTTTGCCACACCTTAGAAGCTACTTCAACAGCAGCTGGAAGATCGGCTTGTTTAACAGCAGCAGGTAATTCTTTCGCCGGTTCAATACTACCCGCTTCCTTCTCAAGATTAGGAACAACTTTACATATTAGATCACTGGCAACTGCTGATGCAGCAACAAGAGTATCTAGAGTTAATCCCTTAGCCTCTATGTCTTTTTTAAATTCTAATGCTATCTTTGCGGCCGCAACTGCGTAAGCTACGCTACCTGGCACCTGTGATAAGAGACTAGAAATTTCTGCTTGTAAATTGAGTTTTGGAATCTTGGGTATAACGACAGACTGTAATTTAGCAGTCAACGCATTGATTTCATTTTGTTCTTCAGCAAATTTAGCAGCAGCTTCAGACGCAGCTGCGTCTATCTTATTTACTATTTCTGCCTTTGCGTCTGCAAGTTTAGATAAAACATCATTTAACTCTTTACTTGCACCACATAGATTACCGTTTGCAAAATCAACCACCTTAATCCCCTACAAAAACATTCGGTGATCCACCAGCAGTGGAGGGACCGCAATGCGGCGGTCCAATTGGAATACATAATGCATCTGCGGCTGAACCATCAGGAGTATGATTTACAACAAGAGTACTATGACAATACATGTGATTCGATCCAGCTACTAAAGCTCCTGCACCATGACTGTTTGGGTCACCGTTTACTGAAACAAGTAAATTATTAGCAAACACTGTAGTGTTTCCCGTAACTGTTGTAGCTGCTCCACAAATTCTTGGATCACTATCTCTATGTATTGCGATACTCATGGGTTAATATCTACCTTATTAGTTGCCGATGGTGAACCACCACCAGATTGAATTGTGTATACCGTACCAGCGGTTGAGTCAATAGTTGTTCCAGCGATTTCAGTTATCGTAGTATCTGCTGTTTCAGCTATAGATGTTTCTGAGTGAATCGTCATTGCTGTTTTTGATTTCATATTTAGTGTGCTACCAGACTTCGTTGATAGAATACCATATATGGTTGACTGCGATAGATTATCTGAAACATCCAATAGATAATCAGAAGATGACGTTATGAAGATACCTGAAGCTGTTGGATTAGAATCCATCTCCTTACCTTCAACTGCAATAGTGTATTGTCCAGCAATTATTTCCCATTTAGACTTTTCAGAGGTTATAACTACATCTCCTCCAATGCGGCCATTGACATCATCATTGATGTTATACGAAAAGTTGCCCACAATCTCTTCTTCACGATTACCGCCGGGCCCGTTAGCATGGTCTTCGTTTGCTGCCCCTATCTTCACACGATGGTTCTTATGAATTTTCTGATAAAAGCTTCCTTCTATCTCCTGTACATAATCCCCCTTTATAAGTTCTCGTACTGAACCCTCGACAGTAATGTTCTGCGAACCCTTAATAACAATTCTTTCAGTACCAACCACTATTTCGTAATTATCACCGACAATCTTGGTAACCATGTCACCATTTGGATGAATTTCCTCAAAGGTTCCTTCTGCGTGCTGGCGAAACATCCTTTCTGCGCCTGGGCTATCATCGTACTCCACAATATGACCAGACTCAGTTTCAAATACATGGTTGTAAGGGTACTGGCCAGAGATATAGGGGTTTGCATCTTTAATAATACCTTTAGGGTGAGGTTCTTCCCAATATCCTCTTGTTTCCTGTTCTGCTTCATCGGATACTTTATCTATATACGGTTTTGTGGCTGTGGGTATACCTGTCTTATCAGCTGGGTCTTCTGGTTCTTCTTCGGGGTTAGGGTCACCCCGCAACCTTTCATCCCTACGATCAATAAGAGCTTCATGTTCTTCTGATTCTGCACCACGGGCTAATCGATTAGTATCAGGTTCACCAAGTTCATGACCGCTTTGTTCTATCTCGCCAGGATACGGACCATACGCTGGTTCTCCAATATACTCTTTTTGGTTAGCATCAATCCCGCGAGGATCATTAAATCCAACGGTAGGGTTAGCAGCATCTTCTGGTTGTCCTGGCAGAGAACCCATAATAACAGGTTGTTGCAATTCTGAATCTCTAAAGAATCCAACAACCCATGAACCTTGTGTTAGAAAAGATGGAGTGTGACCCAAGCCCTGCATACTTGGATCAGTAACAGGGTGCATGACATGAGCCCACGGCAAATCATTGGTCCTAACCTCAGCTAAGTTTTCACTGTGGTGACCTAATATGCGAACTCGTACACGCCCAACTTTGGCGGGATCATTCCTATCCTCAACTACACCTACAAACCAGTGAAAACCATCTTTTCCCATGAAATCTTGCATGGGACTATTTATAACAATTTAATGAAGGTCTGGGTCGCGGCCTAAGCGTTTTGCTTCTGGGGCCCAGTTGTATTCTTCGACATCATACGTCTGTTTAGGATTTTGGTCTTGAAGAATCGCGCAAGCTTCTCTTGCGGCCAATTCTTCCATATTCTCAGCGACTATTTCTTTTTCTAGAAAAAGGTCTGTGTCTCTAGTTCTGTATATTCTGTATCTCATTGTCATGATGAGCTCCTTTTGAGATCACCAAATGCGTTCTGTCTGGTCCACAGTTTGCAAAACTGTGTGGTAGTGTAGTGTCAACCTCATAAACGTAACCATCAGCGGGTATGTGCATTATTTCATTCAACGTAGGAAAAATAAAGTATGCATTTGGGTTAGTTATAAGAGCCAGATGGTAACGGGGTGTCTTATCTGAGTGTACGGAATAAGTGGAGTGCATCTTCTTGGTCATCAACCTAGCTCGCACACCGTTTACATCCCGTATCACCCTGTCAAAGATTGTACCACCGTACACCTCATTCAACATAGTATAGTCTGTCTCTACCTTGTCCGTATCACGAAACGTCCCAGCCCCATCAGTATAAGGGTCAAGACTGCTCTTCGGGTTTTTCTGTAGACAGGTCTGAGTACTTCCGTCACCAGACCTTTCCCACATGTCAGACCACAAACGAGTTTGCACCTGTTCCAACGTAACCAGAAGACTATCCAGATCGTAGGACCACTTTGTTCGTTTAACAAACATGAGTGAGTATTTAGACGTTAGAAACTACTTCGCTGGGAAGAATGTAGTCAAAAGAACCCTTGGGCTTCGTAATCTCAAGATAAACGGAGCTCAAAGACTTCTCCTTAAAGGGTACATACTTCTTCAACTTCTTGGACTTGTACAAGAACACTCCATCCTTCAACTTGATATCGTCGTAGGAGTCCTTGTCAGAACCAACCGCTGTCAGCGTTCCCTTCTTACTCGTACCATATTCATCCACATAGGCGACTTCATCACCAATATTCATAATCCTGTTCCTTCTTCACAGATATTCATATCTATTTGTTACAATAGGGTCTTTCGCAGACCCAACCCACGTTGATTCCTCAGTCTCAACCCGAATACGCGGGTTTCTTCGGCCGAAACGATCAGCAAATTCTTCGGGTTCTCTAAAGTACTCAACTTTCACTATCTTGAATGGTTTCTGTTTCTCTACCACCGTATTTAAACTCCTTCTCTGCGGCAGCATCCAGCTGCATCATGATCCCTTTGGTAAAGTACTTTTCTGGATTATTCAGAATCGTCTTACCGAACTGTTTTTCCCCATTGGGTAATTCGTATCGTGTCGCCACCTTCTTTATGATACCCTCTTTCTCTGCAAGCTCCAGTAGACCGTAGTATTTGTCTAGTCCCTGATCGTAGGTCAGTCTTACGTCCACCATCTTGTTTTCCTTGGTCAACCTCGACTTGTGATTCTTACAGTGAATGATATTACCGATTACCTCAGTACCGTCTTTCTCTTTCTTTCTACTCAGGTAGATGATAGCACTCGCTGCATACTTGAGTCCGCTACCGCCTCCCATCTCTTTCGTAGGAAACATACTCCCCACAACGTCGTAAGTATGGTTAGTCACAACCATCGGGACTTTCGCTCGCCCAAGTTTCAGAGTCAACACCCTAAATGCGGCCTTGAGTACCTGAGCTCTTGTCATGTCACGAGTCTCCTTACCTTCAGCGGTATCCTCCACCTCCTTGGTGGTACTCAGCATACCCAGAGAATCCAGACATAAAAACAGGGGCTTACGATCTGCCTCATGATCATGCATATAGTTGTCCAGTACCTTGAGCGCTTGGGTGCGAAACTCCTGTACGGTTGTCACAGGGAATATTACCATGCGCTTCGGATCAATCCCCCGATCCACTACCATCTGTTTCGTGATTGCACTTTCACTCTCAAAGTATACGACCCCTGCATCGGGATCACTGTCAAGAAAATTCTTCACAATCCCCATAAGGAAGTACGTCTTACCCGTTGCACTCTCTCCCGCTAGAGCTGTGATCTTGTTAGAGGGTAACCCCCCGTATATGGAACCACTCAACAGTCCATTCAGTATATAAGAGCCCGTATCAATAAAGCTATGCACATCACCCGTATCAACACCATCATCCACAAGAGAGGCGTACTCATTACCCGCCTCTTTAATCACGCTCTTTAAAAAATCATTCATTTATAATGCCCCCATGAATAAGCAGAAACTTAATCCTACTACTATACACCCTACGACAAAGAATGTCAAGGTAAAAAATGTATATTTAAGAGATTTCAGAGGGTGCCGTATAAAGTAACACACGATGAAACCAAGTATCAGTATGAATAGTAGTGCTTCCATAATATTTAGTCCAGTTAAGTCAGCAATAGCCGCTCAGTTTTGGGTGGGGGGCCGAGGTAATTGAAGGGGAAAGGAATCGAACCTTTCGTTAGGTAGTGTGAGCTACCTTGATATGTTCTCACAGGGACTATATCATTCACTCGTCCAGAACCCCTCATAAGTCTTTGATATCATTGAGATATTTCATTGGATACTTATTGCATTTATAGATTAGGCAAGTCGCCTCAGTTTTGGACCCCCCATAGCTATTTTTAGCTAACAGGGGCCGGCACATCATTTAAATCAATTGAGGAGTCTACGCCGCAGTTGGGGACTCCTCCCGCCACTCAATCACCTTGCCCATAGCGTTCCCATAGTGACGGTATGGTACTTGCGGTTTTCGTCCACTGTGAGCTCTCAACACCTTATGTGTGGACTGCTGAGCTGTCTCTAAACCATCGTCATTGTTTCCTTCTTAACGCCGTTTGTTTCAATCACTGAGAAAACACGAACCCCCGCACCATCATCTAGGAACTTTCACAGCGGGCCAACCAACCTCAATTCCTCAGTATGTCTAATAGTAACACACTCAAAGATATTTGTCAAGGCTTTTCTGAGCGTTCCTCAAATAATTTCTCAACCTTCTTACGCCAGGCAACGAACTCTCTGAACCCTCTATCAGTAGGGCGAGCGCCAGACTCCGCACAGGTTTCGTTGTACAACTCTCTATACTCTGCCTCTTCCATCACTCATACCCTTTCCAAGGCTCTGCTACCTTCTCTTCTGGTTTGGGAATCTCTTTGTAACCCTCTTCTGTTTCCCAATACTCTTTGTAAGTCATCAGTCTTTGTCCTTAACCATCCTACAAGCACACTATACCAGGCGGTCAAGGGATTGTCAAGTCCTTTTTTGGCTTTAGGGGATACCGAACTCATTTTTTTTCCTCCTAAAATTGCAGTAATTTTCTCAGAGAAGCTTCTGCTATATGCCGCCGAGAGCCGCCATGTTGAACTTGACAAACCCCTAAATAACTGTTAAAGTCCCACTCTCCTCCCAACACAAGCATGTTTTTTCGAACCTTTTTTCATATGGTTATTTATGGGTATTCATGGGAAATTCCCCCACATTTCTTCCGCTACACCAGACAGTCACACACAGTATGAATCAGCGCCGCCGCTACCACATACCCTATATACCCGAAAACAATTAAACCCATACCCCAGCAGAGCAGGTCATATATCAATTAAAGAATCCCTCTAATGTACCCTGTACTCCATAGCTGTCATCCACGAACCAGCCGATCTTCTCAGTGATAAACTTGAGCGGTTCTACGAAACTCTTCTCGAATTGTGTGTCATAGTCTATCTTGTTCACGATATCCAGTTCTTTTGGTACAGTTGTTATGAAGGAAAATGCAGAAGATTGGTATATATTGGGCTCTTTCATGTGCAGAAATCGTATTTTATCACCCTCTTGAATGTATGGATATTTGTTGCTGAGGTGATTCTTCTCTACCAGATAGTTGTATAATATACTTCCTTTCACATGTATAGGCGCACCTAGGGCGAATAATCGGTTGGTTCCACGGAATTTGTGTACACCGTTACAGGAGCGCGGATATGCGATATCCTCTGGGGGTAGAGACATGAACTCCGAGCGAAAATCTTGAATGAAAACATTGAGTTCTTTCTCATTTCCTTCCATTATAATGGTTAGTGCTTCCTTCAATTTCTCTCGACAAGGTGCAGGGGTAGAGGATTTGACTGCCTCGATACCCATGATTTTTAGGTGTGGTTCCTTATATCGAACGCCTTCCATGTCGTAAAGGTTGAGAATATATCGTTTTTTGGCGGTCCAAACCCCTTTATTTGCAATCGCTTCACGCCCCATTTCCATCTTTTGTTCATATGCGTTCATAGTCTCAGCGAGAGCTTGATAAGATCGGCCAATAAACGGTTCAAACTTCTCTTTTGCAATACGGTCCAAGAAGGTGACAACAGACTCAGTTGACGCTCCCTCTCCAAACACTTTATTAACCAGTGCGTCAAAAGTGATGTACACCGAATCGGTATCTGATGCAATAACGTAGTCCACGTTGTCCGTTTCCAAGAGCTTGTTAAGATAAATGTTGATACTTTTTTCAATCCAGCGTATAGACAGCTGCCCACTCGTAGTGATTGCAGTAGCAACCATAAGATCGAAATAACGAAACCAATTATTCCCAATAGCGCCATACGCAGAATTGAGAGAAATCTTCTTCGCCATTTGGATGTTGTTGTATCTGGAGATGTCCTTGAGTAGAGATTTCTTACCAGTGTTCTCATACTCCTGTTGAGCGTCGAGAAGAAGTCTTTTATATTTGACGCGATCATTGTACATATTCTCCATTAATTCGGGTAAAAACCCTCGTTTATCCTTACGAAAAAAGGCGCCATTTGGTGTCAGACAGTGTTCTGTACTGTTTATCATCTGGCCATTTAGTATCTTGTCTACCATACCTTCAGCGGGTTCTCCACCGCCGTTTACCAGCGTTTCTGGTGATATGTTATACTGCATGATCAAATGCGGGTACAGGGAATTCAGATCAAATGACATGACCCAATTGTGCATACCCACCAGCGGGTCTTTCACATACGCCCCTTCGAACTTCTCTTTCTTCTTGTGTTCTGCCTTTTGAGGTATGACGATGTTCCGCTCACGCAGATAATTATATATTATTATGTCCCACTGGCGTACTGACCCTAGTACATCCGTGAAATTCACCTTAGCCTCGTAGGCCATCGTCAAGGCTAATTCTATCAACTTCATCTTGTCTTCCAGTTTGTCCACAAGTTCAACATCCTGTATGTTGTACTCTATGAATGACTGAAAATCGTTGGTATACCACTCACGAAAAGTCTCAAATGGGTTGCCTGGTTTACGTTCACCCAACTCGACAAAGGCAATATGGTCCAGACGATAGGACTCCTGATTAGTGTAGGTAAACTTGCGATACAGGTCAAAATAGTCCAGTGCAGCGATACCATCCAGTGTGTATACCTGATGATTACGCCCCATCTGATACACATCACGAGCGAACACATTCTTCCACGGGGATAGACGCTTGACCTCTTCCTCATCGAAAACATTGCGAATACGGTTGACCAGATAGGGTATATCGAAGAATTCAGTGTTCCAGCCAGTGATGATATCGGGTGTGTGGCGCTCCCAGAATGTCAGAAATTCCTTTAACAGATGCACCTCGCTCTCACATTGAACGAAGGTTACATCCTCACGATTCGTAGAAAACTCACCGATACCCCACACAACGATACGCTTTGTCTGGTGATTCTTGATGGTGATGGACAGCATAGGTTCAACTGCATCCTCTGGTTTTGGAAAACCATTCTCGCACTCTACCTCAATATCGATGGTGACCATGAGCATATGATCCAAGTCCCAATCGATTTGTTTGGGGTATTCATCAGCAATCCAGCAATATGGGTACTGTGTGTTACCGTAAACTATGTCTTGGTTCTCACGATCAGCTACCCATTGTTTCGCTTCCTTGATGGAGTCAAACTTGTGAGGTAGGACATTCTTACCGTCCAGCGTTTTATAACCAGTTTTCTTACTGGCCAGATCGAACAATGTGGGTTCATATTTTACCCTACGAGTTGTACGCTCACCATTCCGAACTTCACGAACAAGAATGGTGTTCCCGTATTGTAGTACGTTAGTGTAAAAGTTCATTACCAACCCATCAAAAATCTTGTTGCCTCTGGTACGCTATCTATGGTGAAAGGTGGATCAAATGTGGTGATAACATTCACCACACGCACGCCATCTACCTGGCCAGCATTGCGTATGTCAGCGACTATTTGATCTGCAAATGGACAAAATGCACTGGTTAATGTGTGAGTTATATCAACGCTATACTCAGCAACGCATGGTTCTATGTCATATATCAAACCCAAATCATACACATTTACGCTGATTTCTGGGTCATATACCTCTTTCAAGTTCGCTATTATGTGGTCTACATCAATCATTTCTAAAGGCTTCCTCATATATTTTGGCAATGCACCAAGGCCTACTCAGGAACACTGTGGATATGGAAAAATGGGTCGCTCCGGCGTTTCGATAATCAATTACATCCTGTGCAGAGTATATACCCCCGCCTGCAACGATTGGTCGAGCCCATTCACGAGCGTAGAATTCCACTAAATCTAGGTTAACTTTCTTTAATTGTCCACCTGATATACCACCTTTTGGCGTTGGTATAGTGTTGCTCAGGTGGATTTGGGTCACATCAGCGTAGTCACATAACTCTAACATGGTCCAAATTCTGTTTTTATTAGGTGGCAGTTTTACCTGTAAGGACGGGAATTTATCCACGAAAGCGGTTAGTTCTTCTGGTGTTATTCCAACCTCATTCACGTTTGGACAGGATAAATTCAGTTCCAGCGGGGTGTTACTAGGAATATAGTCACACAGTTTATGCCAATCTTCGGGTTCCATTGCCGAAATAGAGACTATTCTATTAGCCTTCACAGGGGCTAACAGACGCGCCGCTATGCCCTTATTTCGAAACCCAATTTGGTTACACCAACCGTCACGCACGGGACGCAGGGACCGAATTGTGTTGTATATCAGACCTTTACGACGCTTCCATGTAAATGTGCCCTCTATACTAATTGCTGGTTTATGATAAAAATAGTTACCAAATGGCGGTGATATGTATAACATTATACGAACTGCGCTCTACCTTCTTCCAACTGTTCATCTATCTGATCAGCGAGTATATCTCCCATGAGAGTTATGAATTCCTCTTCATCCACACTCTCCCATGGCATGTTTGCATTGTCAAGTATCTCATAGCTAAATGTTAGCTTAGCGGATGCCCCATCTTCTTTTGGCATATTTATCTTGGTATACCCCCACGCGACTCCTTTGTACTTACCTTCTTCCATCATAACCGCCATGTGTGCATAACCATCCTTTGAGACAAATGAATATGTGTTTGGATCAATTCTAGCTCCCATTATCCTTAGATTCCCTTTCCTTTTCTTGAAGGGTTATTATCCCAAGCGGTCTTTCTAAATAGATTATCCTTGTGATTATTAAGAGGGTTGTCATCTTTGTGGTCTATAACAACAGTCTTGCTTATAAGTTCAAACACAGTAGGCAAATCTCTAGCAATTTCCCACTCATCCCATGATACACCCACTGGTGGATTGTCATATAATGGAGTCCATGTGTCTAATATCATTTTATGTGCTGTTATATCGCGTGACCAGTAGGAGGACCAATCAGTTTCAACGAATCTTGATGAACCATCTCCCCAATAATCTTCTTCTTGTAATATCATCGAATGTCTTATAAACTTCAACAACCGTTTATTATCCGCCAGATGTTGATATGATTTACACCCAGCTAAAACCTTTTTATTTTTAATACTCCACACCTTACCACACGCACTCACTAACCACTTGTCATATTGTTTACCATAGCATATGGGATGTCTCATTTCCATGTCTTTACCATCGATATTCATGGTAATAATATCGTTATTCAAATCAAATAAATTCATATCCATACCCTTTCCAGTACATTATATGAGTCGATGGACTGCTCCTCGTATCGATCTGGCGTGACTTTCCACCACACCATGCCGATTGAGACTCTATTCCCTGTATATGGTTGTACACGATGGGTCAAAATCGCGTCAAAATACATCAATCGGTTCTTTTTTGCTGGCCAGGAACGGGTCACTACCCATTCTGGACCTCCGATTTCCAGATTACCGCCGCTGTCTGGTTCCCGCATATAGTACAGAAATGTGTTCTCAGGCAGATTATCTGTCGGATATTTGTCATTATAGGACATTATATCACAGTGCCATACAGGGTCTACAGGTCTTACATTATACCATGCTGTGGCACCCAAAGCGGGTGCTGTGAGGTATTGATAGGTGGAGTGTACCAAATCTGTCAGTGGATTTACTGACTCGCTCTTCGCTCCTACCCAATGCACCTTTGCATACTCTATCGTGAGATTGTCTAACGCATCAACTGATTTCTGTGGCAGATAATCGTCAATAATCTTCATTATACTTTCCAACCTTCTCCAAATTCGGTCTTATCAAACGTGGGTGTATCGAACAAGTCTTCTTCCTCTGTCTGATTACTGTCTGCAAGACCGTCCTGTTGTGACTCGTCTAAGTCCATAAGACGCATTTTTGCGCGATCAATACCAATCACAAATCGTTTGTTTATGGTTGGATCGTTATATCGGTTCTTCAACTGTTTAACTGCAATCTGGTTTACAGCGTCAAGTTCTTCATTACTAATGAGCGCAAACATGAGGTCAGCTGTAGCCGGAAGACCAAAACTCTCACTTGTATCCTCCAGACCCACATCACTATTGGAGAACCCTGATCTAGTGGTTTGTGTCGCCGACATAATTGGGACGTTTGTTTCAACTGCGAGTCCCCTAAGTTCTTCAGCAATCGCCTTAACATACATGTACGAGTTGACATTTTGTGCTCCTTTAAATCTACTGGACGCACATATATTGAGGTAGTCCACAAAGATAATATCTGGTTTGAATGATTTCTTGATAGCGAGTTCTTTGATCAATCCGCGAAAATGGGCAGAGTGTGCGGATGCAGTAGGGTATTCCTTGATAACCAGCTGTCCGTTTGTCTCTTTACTGATATTATTGATCATGGTGTCATAAATTATCTTGGGTATATCATGCAAATCTTCCATCGACACATTCATCAGGTTTGCATCTATCCGCTCAGCGATACGTTCTTCCGCCATCTCCAGCGTAATATACAGAACATTTCTACCTTGGTTCATACAGTTTGCTGCCATGTGACACATGAACAGGGACTTACCTACACCAGTGCCAGCAAGAGCGATGTTCAATGTCTTGGGTGGTAGTCCACCCTTGGTTATTCGATTGAAGAATTCCAGATCAAACGGAATCTTCTCTTCTACGGTGTGGTAGTAATCGTAGCGTTCATCTGAATCAGCAAGATAATCATGCCCAACCCTATTATCAAAACCGACGGCCAGGGCATCAGTGAGAATGCTCGGGATAGCATCTGGACCTCGTTTCTTATCTTTTCCATCAATGATTTGAATACCTTCAACAATAGCATTATATACCGCCTTATCCTTACAGAACTTTTCAGTTGTCTCAACCAACCAATCGAAGTTTATGTCTTTGTCGTTTTCTAGTTCTTTGACCACACCTAATACATGCCGAATGTCATCCTCATTCAGATCACGCCGTGTGTCAATTTCTATTTCCAGAGATGACTTGGTGGGCAGCGCATTGTATTTCTCTACGAATTTCTGGATTTCCTCAAATACAATACGCTCAGTACGGTCAGCAAAATATTCCCCTTTCATGAAAGGTAGCACTTTTCTCGCGTACTGTTCGTTACCTACCAGCTCTGCTAGGGTGGTTTTCTCAATTGTCTGCATATTCAATCACCTTTATATTACAATCGCTGAGGAAATCCAGCCCCTCACTATTTTTATATGGTCGCGCATAATACACCTCATTTATACCTGATGAGTATAACAGTTTTGCACAGGAAAGGCAAGGGACATGGGTAATAAATGCCGTCGCGCCATCGCCCGACTCATTACTCCTAGCGAGCTTGGTGATTGCGTTCTCTTCTGCATGAAAAACTTCTGGTTTTGTTTTGAAACGGAAATCTTCGCATACGTTAGACCATCCGCTGGGCATACCATTGTAACCTATGGATATAATGCGATCATCCTTAACAATCACACAACCCACCTTGAGGCGCTCTGCTGTACTACACTCCGCGTAGTTAAATGCAGACTTCATATGCGCTGCAATATGCTTGTTCTTCATAATAACCTATACGTTGAATGACTCCCCGCACCCACAACTGGCTGTAGCAGTAGGGTTAACGATCTTGAGGAAACTTCCACCTAACTCCGAAACATAATCAATAGTTGACCCCAGAACATACATTTCTGCCATAGGGTCTAACACCAGTATATCATCTATGGGTTCAGACCAATTTACATCTGGCCAGTTACTTGCAAAATCCCAAACATATTGCATACCAGAACATCCACCGCCCTTGACGCCTAGTGACACATAATCACCATATGGCACATCTTGTACGACAGATAACAGGTATTCTTTTGCTGATTCAGTGAGCGTGATCATATTATTATTTAGTTAATACGATTCGCTAGTCTTAGGATAGCCGCTAGGACATTATCCCAATACAGTTTACCCCACTCAGACTTAACATTCCGTCTAACTTCGTAAACCGCACTTACACGCTTCTCTATCAGCGCTACTTCGAAATCCGTACCATTCATCATCCCACTCCAATGTCCAACCATCACGATATGCTTCCGTTTCTAACGGTACACACAGTGTCTTAATATTAGATTCTTGATTGAAAATCGTATCTCTCGCTTTCATACACGAATCCATTGTATTCATTTCTACTCTGTACTCACCTGAGCCGCCTAGAGCAGCAATTATTAATAGTGCTTTAATAGTCATACTTCCTCACCTTCTAGGGTCTTCCACCCCGCATGGTTGCACACATATTTAGTCTTTCCGACAAGAACCATGTCTCCAGCACTAGTACTCCGACATGTATTCTCTGGACCAATATATTTGACCCCTTCATTCCGATACCAAGCACTATCTATCGTGTTGGTCAGCATAAATGCCTTTTCTAACTTATCCCGTAAGGACAGTGCCCGTTTAACTTCGACCATTGCAACAGTGACAGGGGGCTCCTCATACGCTGCATGTATTACAGCGACTGTCTCTGTATCTGTACCATACAGTGTTTTAGTCAATGCATCAATTTTACTCATCAGATTTCACTCCATCCAGCACTTTTTAACCAAGCGTTATCAGCAGCAACATTTGCTTCGTGCCTTTTGATCCTTTCCATTTCAGCTGGGTCACTAGCGCACTCATCACAAATTGCCCGATTACCATAAGGGTCAGTGTTGCCACATTTAACAAACACCTCTTTATAATCATATCCTTTAGGGACATTATAACTAACTTTGTTTTCGCAGGTCATGCTAACAGTTCCTTGTCAGCTGTTTCTAAAACAACGTAACCATCAAAATACTCGTCAAACACCTTGACAAGATTTTTGTAGTCACCAGACCGCATCTTAGCAACCATATATTCAATTTCATCGGACGCATATCCAACATCTCTTGCATATAGTTTCGCATATGCCATCAGGGCAAATGCATTACCGTCTGGTCCATCCAGATTAATTACAGGAACCGAATTTTTAGACTCACGAATCATTTATTTCATCATCCTCTTTATGGCCAGAGTGGTGTCTCCAGCCTCATTGTTCCAGCCAGTCACGAAGTCATCACAGAACTTCACATAGTCATCGTCACCCTTGAAATCCTTACCAGTGGCCGTCTCATACAACACAGTCATCCAAGTTGCATCCACCACATACATGGGAGTCTTTGCAGTCCCTACGTTCACAATGGGGTTAATGTCCATAATGTCTATTGTCATTATATTTCACCCAAGGTTTTTGTTAGGTATTCCTTGGCATACACTTTCGCAGCATTGTCATACTTAAAATACATACCAACATCTTCAACCACTTCATCAATGGTGAAATCTACATCACCACCATAAAAATATCCGTTGCAGAAATCTTCGATCTCCATCATCCAGTTTTTTACTTTACCCATTTTCTCTCTTTCTCAATTATGTCTAATGATACCACATCCAGAAGGATTTGTCAAGAGCTTATTTGGCCCTAGAATACCACCATGCAGAACCAACCGACAGCGAATATTGTGATCATGAAAAGGGTTCCAACAACCCATTCTAAGACTTTTTCTTTCATAGTCATTAGAGATACAAAGGCCCCGTCCAGTTGATGGGATATCCACCGTCAAGAATGTTACCCCTTGCAGCGTTTCTTGCGGGTGCTTTCCAACCAGCAGGTTTCAGAATGTCACCCAATTTGAACTTTTTATCGTTGTCAACACCAACGATAAATCCCCAAACCATCCGCTGAGAACCAAGTGTCTTAATAACCTTGATGTACTTCCTACCGTACTCAACAGAAATACCATCAGCAAAATTTGCCTTCATTTCATCATTGAACGACATACTATTGTAGTCCTCAATCATGGCAGTCTTCATCTTAGACAAACCAGACAAAACACTCTCAGAGCTTTCTTTAACGTAAATAGTCATTATTTAACCTCTTCTGCAAAATTGACTGTATTAACCATCATCCCAAATTTTTCTAGGGCATCCTCATATGAGGTATCCAACACTTCACTTTCGGTAAAGTACTTGCTCATCCGTGCCTCTATCTCATACTTGGAATTTCCATAACCCCAAAGATATAGCGGCGTGACATCATCCACAGAACTCTTACCAGTTGCAATCAAATTAAGCATTAAAAACCTCTCTTGTTTTCTGATTATGTCTTATAGTACCATAAAAGATTCGGCTTGTCAAGGCCTAATTTAGCCCGCAACAGCGAATATTTCTGCGGAACTACCATACAGGTCAAACCGCTTACCAACCAATTCACGTTTCCCAGCCTTAGGAAAATCAAATATTTTGGAATAACGTGACTTCTTGGCATAAACTACGACGCCAGGTGATTTTACCAGTTTGTTCCAGACATACCGTCCACCAGCAGACTGACTTGTACCAGCCATAAGTGTGATATCCATTTTCTTCATGATGAATCGGTAGATTTTTGCAGCGAGATTGTGGCCTTTATAGCGGCTATCAACCTCAGTCAGATCGATATGCCATGCGCCACGTTCTTTACTCATATCCACTTTTGCGACGATGCGAAAACGAGTTTCCATTTCGCCATTTATATTGCGTACTCGTTTGGTCACATTGCGATCATAGACCCACACACTCATGTAGGTGCGTTCTTCTTTCTCAACATAGATATTGTACCCGAAGGCCTTACCTACGAGTTCCAGATCATCAAGATTACCATATCCAAGGAAATTTCCCTTGTTCATCGTAATTCTGTCAACCATTAAAACCTCTTAATCTCTGATTATGTCTTATGCTAACACATCTGATTCGATCTGTCAAGTAAAATCGCTTACTCTAAGTCATTGAATTCATTGAGAATCCAAACTTTTTTCTTCATTTTACCTACGGTAAACTCTGAAAATCCCTTTGGAATGGGCTTATTCCACCCATTTTTACGAGCGATACTGACACTAGGGAACACACCAGCAAGATGCATAATATGTGCCATGATCCAATTATCTTCGATCATCCATGTGGAACCATCTCCACAGTCATCGAAGCCCATCAAATCTCTATCTTTAGAAGATACCTTGGGAGACAGGAAATTGAATTCATTATCCATTTTTCTCTCTTTCTTCATTATCTCTTATGCTACCACATTGAGAGGAATTTGTCAAGAAAAAAATGAGCTTATTTTAAAGAAATTTAGGTGGTTTTGTGATACCGCGACGTTGCATCTCCATACGAACCCACTCATATGCACGCCTGTTTTTCACTTTTTTATTGAGCAGTCTTTTCACTGCCTTGAAGGTCATCGCCTCAATTTTATCGTCTTTTTTGTTATTATCAACGATAACAAAATTTCCTTTAAACAACTGTTGAAATTGACCAATATTGCCCTGCACCTGTTTCCATGACATGATTGCTGTATCCTCTGGAACACTACGAGGACGGTCTGCATTGCGAGCAAGTGCAACATCCAACGAAGTGTTGACAAATATCATATGTGTGTCATATCCCAGCTGTTCAAGTTTTGCTTTGTCAGTACGAATCTTATCGTAATCTTTACCAGTACCATCAATGACCATACCGATTCGACCCATGATATAATTCCTTCGTTGCGCGGCAGTTAGTTCCTTGGCGCGAGCTCGCTGCTTCTCTCTTGGAACGTGCTCCTCTGGAGGCATTTTCTTATCAAGTCCAGCCTGATCCAACAACTTCTCAAACATTGGATCAGGGTTGACAACCCGAAGTCCTGTTCCACCAGTGGAGTATCCTACCACATACGATTTGCCACTGCCAGGACCGCCGGCTAAGAAGAAGGCTTTAAATATATGAGGGTCTTGCAACCCCTCTTTCAGTTCTCGATATGTTTTCATTTGTTGTAAGTCCTTGTTTTCTATATCCGGCCATTTCTATGATATATTTATCATTTTCAGAAAGTGGTTCATAATCCAGAGTGCGTTGTTGTGTTTGGAATGTCATTTTCTTGATCCTATTTTTGGTCTTAGCCATTTTTGCTTCCTTTCGCTGTTTATGTTTGGATACAGAGGTTTTTGAAATGGACACTTCTCCTTATGTTAATCGTCAAATCCGGCATTGTCCCACTCTTCATATGTGGTGCCTTTTGACTTATTTGATTGTGGTTCAAAATTATCTGAGGGAGCACGAATAGGTTCTAGCAGATTATCTTTACACAAATTCATTGACACTTTGTGTTCCCTGCTCGCTCCATTAAAATCATGACGTAAAGCCTTGACTAAAAATTTCCCTCTATATAGTCGATCATATTTGTCATTTTCAGTTGTTGTATAAGTTCCAGTGAAAGGAATATTACACTCTACAATATCTCCCGCAGCTAACACAGTAGTACCAAGAACGTCTATGTTAACCTGTAAACCAGTTTCTAACATTGCAAGTTGGGAATTACGTTTTTGAGATGATTCTTGGGGAGTGTGAGGAGTGTAAGGCATGTTGTAATAATCATCTTGAAATGCTGTGTCGTTTGCAAAACTAGTAGTAGGTTGTAAATACTGTTTTGCGGGGAAAGAATCTATCCTCTTTCCATCAGCAGTGAGAGGTAAAGGGTTGGCTAGTGGATAAGTTTTCCTACCAGTAGCGCTATCGACATGTCTTTCGTTATTAAAATCCATCAGATAGTTATATGTATACTTTTGATAACTTTTAGAAATTATATCATGAACAAGCATTTCTGAAGAATATATACCCGACCTGTAATTATAGATTATATCTGGCGCACCTGATATAACATAATTTTCTATATTATGCAGATTTCTTTCTACATCAGTGGCACCCTTTCCATCAGTTATAGTGCCAGCAACCGATTTTGTATACTTCATTTTTACTTGACCAGTGTATAAATGTCCAAGAGTCCTAAAATTATATCCACGGGTATTTTCAAAAAATAGATAGGTTGGATCGCTGTGTTGATATGATACTGCTCTCCTCATGGCCATATCAATTACACCAAAAGGACGTATATTTGGAGAAATGATTTTTTTAGATTCAGAACTAGGTTCATTAAAAAACTTCTTTTTACTATCCAAATCTTTTCTTAACATCTGTTCAACAATATCTGAATAACTTCCTACAAGAGTTCGTCTTACTGTTGCTCTCTGATTTATCACAAATTCTCTGGAACAGAAAGCCAAGATTGATACTTGAGTTCCACCACTATTACGTTCTCTCTTCTCAAGAGAAGTCACCATAAAAGCATTTTCCGTATAATCCAGAATATTTTCTACACCCACAGCTGTAGGAGTCCTTATTTTAAGTCTAAAATATTCCTGACCAATGATAGGCCCAGTTGATGCGAGATTCATAGCATCTTGTATCACCACTTGACCTGTTAAAGAAAGTTGTTCTATATCTTCAAAAATTGTAAGATTTAAAATAGATGCCTTTAAACCTATAACTTTCCCCGTTGACAAAACTAGGTCTGCCTGCACTATTTCATATTCACCACCACGCAACAATCCTTCAGCCATAACTTAACTCCCGATCAATTTTTCAAAATCCTCGACAAATTGTTCCAGATATGCTGGGTCCAGAAGTCGTATTTTTCTAAGTTCATCTTGTTTAGCTTCTTCATATTCTCTATTTGTAACCAACACAGCATCACCAATAGTATCGCCATCAGTATCTTTGTTAGTTGGACCAATATCGATCTTCACTGTTGTGTCACCCGATACTTGATAAATTTCATAGTGATGTGTTGCATCTACATTATCATATCTTGCAGCAATATGGGCAAGGAATTGACGATTGTTCATAGGCCATTGGTGATACCTGTCTGTGATATTATTTACAAGCATAATAACCCAATGATACTCTGGATCACCATAATATTCGTGAGCAACCATCTCAGGTGTTTTACCGTTTGGAATATCATAAGTATCAAATATTGATGCAACTGATTTTGCTTTAGAATGTATCGCTACTCTTTTCATAAGGTTAGTAACCACCCTTTGGTTTTTTTGATTTCGACCACCAGATGGATCATATAAGATATATGGAAAATGACGAAAATACATTTAAAACCCCTTATCTATTTTTGCTTGATCCACTATTTCAATTTCTCTGAAACCTAAAGCCATAGTAATTTTATTAGGGGGGGCACCTTTTTCATTTGGTTCAAAGGTAACAAACCTTTCTCCACCATATGATACATCACAAGACTCTAAAAAACATCTTCCTATTTTATTAATATATTGATTTTCCACATTTTGATGCATATAAGCAATTGAGAACATCTCAGGAAAATTCAATTCTCGTACATTACCAGTTGCTTCATTTTTAAATGCTGGTGTCATAGCCCTTTTGAATTCATATATTATTTTATCAATTGTTTTAGTTTCATCTTCAGATTTGGGTATAAATGTAAAAGAGAATGAAAAAGTTCTCTTAGAAATACCTTGAAACATAACTTCAGTTCTGGGAGCTATTATTGTGCCTCGTTCCATAGCAACTAAATCTTTCGTGCCAGGAATAGCAGCGTCGAGAAAACCCAACCCCATTCGTGTTAATCCAGTTCCTACCGGGCCAGCATTTTGCTTCGCAGCCTGGTCCCATGATGCGCCTGCTTGAACGTCCTTTATAAAACTGTATATTGCTTCTGACATAAAACCAATTGGTTTATCATCGTATGGGATGTTATATTTTGCATTTACTGAAGGGGGCATATATAAAGCAATTGTTGTCCCACTTTTTGTATGACCTTGCCTCATATGAAGAGAAGTGTCGCCTGGTGTGCGCTTGTTGCTTATAGCGCCGCGGGCGCCCAGCAGTTCCTTTTCCCTCTTTTTCCTTGCAGCCCACAACTTGCCTTCCTGTTCCATATCGCCCGTCAGTGCGGCGGCATTGATTGCGTCCGTTAACTCTGCGTGTTTTTTATCTTTAGAGAAATCCATTTTTGCTGGAGTTCGTTTATATGTAGTAAACAGGATATAATTTGCCGTTTGAGCACTCGTACCAATATCTGATGGGTATTGTAAATATTGTTCCAGCGAACCTTTTGGTGTAGGATTAATCCCCTGCTTTTTGTCGGTCGTTGCCCTCGATTCGAACTTCTTGTTCTGGTTCGGTTTTCTTTTTACAGTTGTAGGTATTGGGAGGAATGTTGCCATGTCTAAATATCCTTATACACTCTATTGGAACTATTTATAATAAATGTCATACAAAGGTCGATACACACCAACCAAACCTAAGAAATATAAAGGTGATCCCCGAAACATAGTTTATCGTTCTCTCTGGGAACGAAAGTTCATGGTATACTGTGATACCAGTGATGCTATAATTGAATGGGGTAGTGAAGAGATCATTATACCCTATTTATCACCCAAAGATGGTCGGATTCACCGTTATTTTCCAGATTTTTATATTAAGGTAAAACAAGCTGATGGTACGATTAAGAAGATGGTTATTGAGGTCAAACCCAAGGTCCAGTGCAGTCCGCCGAAAGAACCTAAAAGACGTACCAGACGCTGGATGAATGAAGTTATAACCTACAGTGTGAACGATGCTAAGTGGAAATACGCAACAGAATGGTGTACAGACAATGGTATGGAGTTTAAGATTTTAACTGAAGATCATCTAGGCATTTCGTATAAATAGTTTTATGGCAGTAGAAAGCAGGCTTACTCAAGCAGTTCTTAAAGAGGCAAAAAAGTTTCTTCATGAAGAAACTTCCAATCAAGGAAAAGATATGCCCGTTGGTATGCCATTTAGGGTGCCGCCTCCGCGATGGTATGAGGAAAAAATTAAAGAGTTTACAGCGCCATCAAGAGAAACACTTATTCGACAAGGAGATATGCGAACTAAAAATCAAGGTCCATTTTTTGGCGAAATGAATATGTTTTTTTATGACGCTAAATTTAAAAAGACTTTACCTTATTGGGACAGATTTCCATTAGTGATACCTCTTTATGATTGGTCGTTTGATTATAACCCCAGAAAAGAATTTATGGGAATAAATTTTCATTATTTATCTATACCATTAAGAATAGCACTACTAAATGAATTAGTAGAATTATATATAACTAATACTGAAATTGAATGGGGCGGTGAGACTTTTAATGATAAAACACGATTAGTAATTAAAAATTTTTCGAAAATGATATTAAAAACCCCACAAGCCATACCATGTGTGAAACATTATCTTAATCCTTATATAAGAACTAATATTCGTAGGATTAAAGCTTCAGAATTTATAATTGCTTTGCTTCTACCTGTCGAGGATTTCCAATCTTATAAGTTGGGTTCTGGTGGAGATATACCATCCCAAAAAGTGTGGAGAGATTCAGCAACTGCAAAAGCAATTTATCGTTAACAAGAGTGGGTTAAAGGAGCAATAATAAATGACTGACCGAACAGAGTATTCAAAAAATGCTACATCTTACCCATTTCAAATAGAAAGACAAAAGGGAGGCGCGCCGTTATCGCAAGGAAGCTTGGGGGCCAAAGAAAAGGTTGGCGAGGGATTAACAGAGAAGGATAACTGGGCGCAAACTGAGAAAAAAGCATATTCAACTATGGAGCAAGCATGGGCG
>VTLG01007932.1_pt1 | contig 22159 bp, 18 predicted proteins | sample 4694571 | NCBI WGS metagenome assembly VTLG01 (sample SAMN12604809, study PRJNA352737) | marine metagenome | biome: ENVO:00000447; feature: ENVO:00000209|ENVO:00000569|ENVO:01000036; material: ENVO:00002151; isolation source: viral sequences binned using virsorter ... | reverse complement strand
AACTTGCGCAATAGTTTGCCCTGCAAGTTTCATCGTACCGTTGTAAAACATAAACGGTTTTTGTGTCCCCTTTCCAATACCCGATACATATCTTTTTGCTTGGTTGTTTGCTGTATCATCAAACATTCGATGAGGTGTATACCGACTACCATTTGATAATCCTGTTACCGTTAAGGTAGCATTTCCACCACCACCCGTAACTGTCAAAACATCACCAACTTTGTAACCTGTTCCTTTTGTTGCTATGGCTGAAATAGAATTTATCGCACCTGTTGAAACAGTGTATGTAAACGTTGCACCTGTACCGCTTCCACCTGTGTGTCCCGCCGTAGTAGCAGAATAACCACTACCGCCTGAAGTTATTGAAACGCTAAGAATTTGGTTTTCTAATCTCCCTGTATCGGTATAACAGAAAGCAGAATCAAAATTCAAAGCCAATTTAAGAGCCGCATCATTGTCAGTAGAAATTGTCCAATCTTTGACCTTACAACCACGATAAACACGTGTCAATTCTTTACTGTCAGCCGCTGAACCATCTGCTACTGAAGTATCACCGTCAACAGAATCACGACGGCGTTGTGAAACTTCAAGACAAAATGATGGAAGCGTGTCCTTTGAATAGAGTAAGTGTGTAATACCGCTTAAAGTTTTGAATGTTAAATTACCCTGATTAGGACCTGTGTGTTCAAGATGTGGGCCATTTGAAACAAACAAATACGCATCATCAGCAAGAGACACATCGATTCCATTTCCAACAGTCACGGATGTAGTCGCAACAGCGGTTACAACCCCAATTCTTGTATTTCCTGTAACATCAGCATAAAGCACATCCCCAACGCCAATTTTTGTTGTTGCATCGGTCGTATCTACTGTCATGGCTCCTGTTTCACCGGTTGAATATCCTGAACCGTTGTTGATTCGTACATTTGTGGCTCTTGGAATGTACCAAAATATTGTTACAACATCATTGTTTTCGTGTGGATAAGAAAGTGGTTCATCTAAATGCACCAATTTTTGAGATACATCTATCGCAAGTACACGACGATATTCATTTGTTTGTGCGTTATCGAATAATCCTGAAAAGTCATCTCCATCCCATTCGGTCGTGCCGGGTTCATGGTCGCTTACCACTGATGTTGTAGTAGCGTCCGTGATACAGATGTAATCGCCGGGTACAATACCTGTAACATCATCTAATGGGATAGAAGATTGTCCTACTGCGGTTCCATTTGCATCATCAATACTTGTAGCGGCTTGAATCGCAAGAGCCGAGGGTATCGCTTCACCACTACCATGAACTGCCTCTTTACCAAGACAATACTTCAACCATCGAGCGGTGTGCATATTAACTTCAAAAGAGCCACCTTCGGTTACAAATTTACCCGGTACTTGTACAGATACATCACGACCAAGACCCACAACGTGGTATCTTTTCAAATCCACTTTAGTTTCAGGTAGAGTAATAGCCGACGCAATACCCAAAAATTGGTCAATTTTACAGGCTTCATCACTTGTATTTGCGTTGTCGGTATACGCTTGTTCTACATCCATCGGCGGTGTAGCAAAAGGTAGAATTTCAAAACCATCACCGGTTCCAAAATTTGTGGAAGCGGCTGTTGTCATCGCTGGCGAAATAGTAATGTCAGTGCGATTGTTAGTGATAGATGGATTAAATTCTGTTATTGTAAAAACAGAACCGTCAACATCAGCATCATCTATTGCTGATGTAGTTTTGATAAAAATCAATTTTGAACCAACTAACATTCCTTTTGGGTACAGTAAAATATGGTCATCAATGGCTTCTAATTGTGGTGTAGCAGTTGCACCGCCGGTAATACGAATTACATTTTGTGTGTCACTTGCTATGACAACTGTAGAATTGTCGTCAATAATTCTTATTCCGGTTTCAGGCGCGAAAGCAACTTCCGCGAGGTCACCCTTGTAGATTGTTGATGGCATTTCTATTACTCCTATGGTATCAATTCGGCGAATATTACTACTTCAATTTGGAACGTCATTCTGTAAATGTGTTTTGAACGGTCTGACAAATCTGTGCGTGTTTTGAGAACGAGCCTGTCAAAGTTTGTTCCATCCCCCTTTCTTTTCAAATGAATCGCACGGCGCAACTCGTTCTCAAGTGCTTGGAGATGCTTCCTCCCCTTAATCGTTCTCATATCTACAGTGATATTTAACCGAGTTGTGACGAAATCGTACAACAAATCAGGGGCTTCTTCGTTGTGTGCGGTTTCGTAAATGAGAATATAATCGCTTTGTTGAAGATTCAAACGCTTACCACGTTCAGGGCTAATGTCAGCAATATCAACAATAATGGGTTTGTAATTGCTGGTATTACCACGATTCCAATTATCAGAAAGGACACTGATAAGAACGTCCGTGCCTTCTAACCATGTTGCAACCATAATCATTCACGCTCCGTAGATACCAATCTTTTCTTTTCCATAGCCTTCCAATCAATCGGAATGATTTTGTCATTTTTGTATTGCATGTCGTTATCAACAAATACTTCGTGCGGGACATTTAAAATTGCTTTTTCGTGATTTGCTTTGTATTGATTTACCATTTCTTCTGAAGCCTCTTTACCTGTTTCAATATCAGAAAGATTACCCAAACCATCGGCTTGAAGACCAAGAGCCTGTGCTTCAATATCACCTAATCGATTTCTCAAATCAGTGATTTTATTGCTTTCTGTCATTAATTGACGAAGTTCTTTCTGCGCTAATTCATCTTCTTGTACTGCTTTTTGAATTCTTGAATGCGCCCATTTAGCATCCTCATCAGCAAATGTCATTCAAACGTCACCACCTCAATGTAGCGCGGAAGGTTTCGCTCTACGTCAGCCTTGAACAATTGAATCTTAGATGTTAAATCAACGTTTTGTGTTCCTTCAGGAATCAATACGCTTCGGTCATCAGCAAGAAGCAAGTCAATTACTACAAGTTTTGTGCAAATATCTTCGATTGCTTTCTCTACGTATCGCTCACCGTAGATATAAGCCACCTTAATCGCATTCCACTCAAAGAAAGGATAGGAGTTATTGAAGTAAATGATACCCATTTCGTGGTCGCACCACCAATCACGAAGACGGCCAACGTCGCCACTACTACTGCCACCCTGAAGGTCCACAACAAACGTGTCCTGTGTGATTTGCCCACCAATGTCGCTAAGAGCGCTTCCTACAACAATAACACAACCGGTAAAGGATGTGTCTGTTTTTCCTGTGTATCTAAATACATCTCCGCTTGCATCAACGCATACACCTGCTTTTGCAAAACCGCCGGTAGAATCTACATTGATAGTTGTCGATGCAAGACTACTGAATGTCGCTGTACTTTTTGTGGTTTGTTTGAATTCAACTGTGCTGTCTGTAGAAACAATAGAACAGGTTTCACCGGCCTTTACACCACGCATACTTGTAACTTTGACTTTCCCCGTACCATAATCTGCGTTGGCTGTAGCAAGAAATTCATTGTGTACACCAACTTGATTACTACTCCCTTCTAATGTAAATGCAGGGTCAAAAGTCACGCGTGCTTTACTGACTCTATCTTCTTTGTTAATCAAGTCAGCAAGATTTTGTGCGGTTGTTGTAGAGTCAAAATCGGCTCGCCATTGTGTTGTAGATGTACCAGCGGTCAGTGTAGCCGCACTCCCGTTACCGGGCGACATTACAATTGAGCCTGAAATCGCTCTAACATCTTCAGGTAGATGAATTCGCGCTTCTGCCGCACCAATCTCTCTGTAGTCATCACCTTGCCACAACTCAATACGTAGAATCTGCTGTACATTACGGAAAAGAAGTGGCGCTGTACCAACATAATCAGTATAGTATCGGCGTCTGTATGGCTTGTAAGTATCGAAATTGATGTATTCTCCTGTAACAAGATAGGGTCGCCATGCATTGTGTGTGAGATTGTCAATCTTATCTTGCATGATTTTGATAAGATGCTCTACGTGATTCTTGGTTACGCCACGTGTGCGTCCGTTGGTGAACGATGCTTGATTTTGCACATACGTATTGTCAGCCGCTTGGTATTTTGAAACATCCAAACCCTCACTAATGAATCCCAAACCAACACCATTCGATGTTGAAACTATTTCTGTAATTGTTGCCGTGAAACCCAAAGGGTCCGCATCGGAATATACGAGAATAGTATCATCAACAGAAAAACCAATGTTTCTGTAATCGGACCCGGTGATGTATACCTTTGCAACATCATTAGAAGAGCCACCAATAACAGATAATGTTGTATCAGATGAAACAAGAACTGCCTCTTGTGGACCGATACCAAGTAAATCAGCCACCTTTTGTGCAGTTGTATAGACGATAGCATCAGGGTCCAAAGGACGAGTTTCCGCTTCTCCGGGGCTGAATACTACAGGCAATCATCTCACATCCTATTCTTTTCATCACGGTGTCCGAGATTGTATTCCATTGGTTTTCCACACGAACCACAAGTGGCTGTCCACATGAAGTGGAGAAGGCCACAGTGTTTACATCTTGTGCCTGAACCGATGTTGAGAATGTCGCCCACTTCTGATGTACGGGAACGTTGTGATTTAACTACACCCTCAAGAGGGCGGTCTGTATTCATGACCCTGTTATGGTCAAATTTTACGTCAGATACAACGCCTTGTTTCTGCGAACGGGATATGTCTTCAAAGTCGATTGACCTAACATCGAACCCCATACATATTCCTCACGCTCATACGTACGTTACAATGATGTAAATGTTACCCAATACCGTAATTGGGTCGGATGCAATCAAACTTGTTGTGCTTGTAGCATCACTAACAGTACCCATCGCTGAAGCGATTGTTGTCGAAAGGGTCGAAGGGTCTGTGAACTCTTTTGGTGAAAAGGGTCCAATTACCTTGTACTTGGGTGTTAGGTTAGCCACGGAGAATCAACTCCGTAATCAACTTCTACGACCGAGCGCCCACCAGCGACCTGTCATGTTTTGTACACATTCGACAACTAAACCTGTACCACCGGTATGGTTTACGAATGCACCGTCAACACCAGCGCCTGTTTGTGCGCCACCTTGGTCCGCCATAACACCTGATGCCAAAACTTCAACCAAAAGTCCGGTCAAGTCAATAGAACCGGTGTCAACGCTGTCTGCGTTCCATGTGCCTGTGTAAAGCATCATATTTCCGATTGCTGTTGGTCTTTCATCTACTGTACTGCTAAATGCCATTATTCATCATCTCCTTGTGGATGTTCCTCGTCAGGTGACTCTTCTACTTGAACTTGCTCATCGTTTTGGCCTTCACTAAGATAATCAGCGACCAATTCAAGAGCGCGGCCCTTGGTTGTATAACCCGTAGGTTCTATACCATTTGTAGATAACCACGCGAGAATGTCTGTACGTTTCCAACCTGTATCGGGAACACCATCATTAACTTCATCAACGGTAGGTGTGTTTTCATCACCTTCGATAAGCCAAGATTTTGGGTCCATACGCGCACGCCAAGTGTTTAACCACTCATTATCAACTTCAAATGGTACTCGTCTGAAACGAGTCTCATGTCCGTCGAGAACAGTGCTATACGCAGGTCCAAGATAGGTCACAGTTGGCACTGTAACCCACCTCAACTGTACATTACCATCAAATCAGCAATAATGTCAGATGCGCCACCAACTACGTGTAGTGTAAGTGTAGTGCCGCTTCGTGAAACGTCAAGTGCCATGTTGTTTGAAGCATGTGCGTCGTTGACAGGGGTTGCATCATTTTCTTGGATAAAGACTGAATAGATGCTTGAGATACCGCCACCGAGAATTACAGTTTCGTTGTCTGCTACACCTGTTAGTGAAATCAAAGCCATCTTTGGTGCGGGGTCGTAACCGTTTGCACCATCGCTGTTTACTGCACTGAATGTACCGGGGCCACCACCGGGGTAGGTTGTGTCAGCCGCGCCATCAAGCCACTCTGTGGTGTCCTGTGACCCTGCTCGAAGTTCCCATGCACCCAATAGGGTTGCTGTTGCTGTTCCGCCAATTGTTAGTTCTTTCATTTTTAATCACTCCTGTTTAATTGTTTGATACCCTCACTTGAGGTCACGGATTGAACCCTGACCTCCGAAGAAAGTAGTCCATAGTTCGCCCATTGAGCGGTACATTCCCTCTTGTCCGAGGCGGTTGATGGCGAATGGGTCGCCGGTTTCAATACCACTCTCAAAGTATTGGGTTGGAATTGCTGTACTGAAGTACAGGTAGTCAGTGTCAAGGAAGTACATACGGCTTAGACCGTCCTTTGTAACGTCCTTGCTTGGAATGATTGGAACACCGTTGTATGTTGCAACGATGAAACCAGCCTCAAGACCCGGTACACCCTTTACACCGTTGTAGGTTGGGGTGACACGCTTCTCTTCCATGAATCGCTGTTGTGACTGTAGTAGTTGCTGAAGACGCATAAGTGTGTCATAGCCTGTTAGGATAACCTTGGGGTTACCACCACGTTCCCATACTTGCTGGAACAAAGTGTCCAAGTGGTCAAGGGAAAGAGTTCGTCGGCTTGCCGCCGCCGCATCTGCCGCACAGTTGACTTCAGCATCCGACCATGTGTTTGCACTTCGGTCGATGCTGTACATGTCTAAGTCTGCCGCCAAATCAACGTGTGGGTTACTGCTTGAAGTCTTCAAACCTGTCAAACCTGCTGTACCTGCATCACCAGCAGTAACACGGTCAAGGGATTCAAAGTCGTTTCCAGCGGCTGTGGTTACATCTGTAAGAAGCATCTTGTTGATATGCTCTGCGTGGTGCTTACCCATCTCTTCTTTGAGGACAGCACGAATGTCGCCAAGTCCATCATCCTTGTCAGCCAAGAACATGGCAGTTTCGCTCATGTCGAATGTGTGAACAATCGTCTTGGGCTTTGCGGCGATGTGCTGGAAGGTAGGCTTGGTTGTGTCGGGTAGGGTTGCGTTTTCAGCAACACCGCCGCCAACAGTGAAAGAAGGTCGGGACGTAATAACACGCCATCCACTTCGCTCCCAAGGGCGCTTTGGTAGAATGCTGAATGCATTGAATTCTTGGTTCAACTGTGACCAAACCTTGCGACCGTAAATCGCTTGGTATGTACCGCCGGTTGTGGACAGCATAGGGCTGTCAGCCTTCAATAGTTCAGAACCACTGTATGAGTAGCCCATCGCGTTTCCTGCGCCGTAGAAATAGCGCTCCATGTCTGTGATTGTTCGGATGTAATCTCTTGCCATTTTTCATCATCTCCTTTTTTCATTGTTATGTGTTACTCATGCACCTCGGAACGACTCGTTTGCGAGTCGGTGTACTTCGTCCCAACTCATGTGGGCGAGGTCCTCGGTGGATGGAATGGTTACAGTGCTTTGGCCCTGTGCCTTAGCAATCATTGTAGTTGATTCTGTGCTGATGTTGTCAATGCGCTCTCCGAGTGCTTCGATAGCCTTGCTGATTTCAGCAAGTGGACCGCGAGCATCGAACTGCTGTTGTTCTTGCTTCTGAATTGCGGCCTGAACCTCATTCTCGTAACGAGTGGCAAATTGTTGCTCAAGACTTCCACGGAAGTTTTGCTCTTGTGCGGCGGCCTTGTAAACCTCATATGCGGCTTCAATGTCTGCATCAGATACTGTGTCAGCGGTCAAGTAACCCTTCTTTACAGGTCCCAAAGCACCTGCTGGTTGCTTGCCACCGGATTGGCTTACTGCACTAATAGCATTGGTAGAAGGCGAACCGGATTCTTGTCCACGACCACGCACTTGACCGGCGAAGTAATCAGCACCGTCAACGGAGTCAGGGTTGTCGAATCCACCAAGTTGTGCTTTGTTCAAGTCATCAAAGTGCTGTCGTGCGGCTCCTGTGTCCACACCAGCGCTCTTGAGAGTGTCTTCCATCCATGAAAGGTATTCAGCGGTGATAACATCGCTATACTCGTTACCCTTTTCCATGTTGTACATCTTCTCTTCCTTGTCATCTTTCTCTTCATCATTCTTTTCATCTTTTTCTTCAGACATAGGTTTGTCCTCCTTTTTGTCTTCCATGTGTTCACGAAGTTGTGGGGGCATTCCCTTCTCCATTGAGTCGAGTCGTCCTTCAAGTCGTGTCAATACATCATTCATTTGTTCCATTACATTATCATCTGTCATGCTGGTGTCCTCCTTCAATATACGAAAGGATGCTTCGGGGTTAATCCCTTTTTCACAAATTGTTATTTCGTGAAGTTCAAGTTTACTGATTTCTTGGTAGTCACCGTGTTCTTTGTCACTCTTGCGCATTCTCTTGAATGCTTGACCACCGATTGAAAAACCGGTAAGATTACCGGAACGGATTTCTGAAGCCACTTCGCGTGCCTTCTCAATATCGTTTCGGAGTTTAACAACAACAAACATGCCTGTGTCGTCCACTTCGGACTTCCACATTCGGCCATCGTTGTCTGTGTAGGAAGGAATCACAGTTCCAACCTGAATGTTTGAATGTGCGAGTTGAACATTAGCGTGTTCGGGAGTTGCCATGAACTTCTTGAAAGCGTCGTTCAATGCCCCGCGTGTAATGAGGTCGCCCTGTTTGTCAACCAATTCTACGCTTGCGTAACCTGCAACAACCAAGTCCTTACCACTCTTCAGCAGAGTGATTTGGTCAGGGTTTCGCATACGGAGTTGCCCAAGCATTAATTTCACCAACGTTTAGTCATACTATATTAAGTTACATTATGAAAAACGAACAGTAGGTTGGTCATCATCAACATCAAAATCGATAGACTCCCCTTCATCTGTCTGTAATTTAGCGTGCTTTAATCGCTCTTTTCGTTTTTCCTTATTCGGTAGCGGTTTTTCAAGGTCTTCGCCGGGTCTTGGACGCATATCATAATCAGGTAATGTAGATTCATCTCTCAAATTTGTTGGTCCTCTTGGTGATTCGACAGGTGTTGCCATATCAATACCCAAACCTTTCGGTCCTGTCCATGACATTCTTTCTTTAGAAATTACATCTAACGCCCGCAAAGCAATTTCTAATGCCTTAACCATAGAAGGTTTGAGAAGAATGTTGCTTTCTTTTTGGTCAAGAACACCTGCTGATTCTCGCTTAATGCGTTTTGGGTCAACTTTTTTTGGTACAACGTTTATTTCATCTTCTTCATCTAATTTTTCGACATATCCCTTTAGCATCAAAGTTGCTACAGGACTCCAAAATGGTCGAAGACTTTCAGATAATTGTAGAGAATAATTACTCTTTTTCAAGTCACCCATAACACAAACAGGCTCATTGAGATACCATGCACCGTTGAATTCATTTGCTGTATATTCGACAATATCAATATCATTCAATAAAATTTTGATTATATTACCATCAAAATCAATATCGTGTGGTATTAAGACAGGTGGGAAACTCTTAGTCAAAAGAGATAATGATTCTGCGCTTGCTGGACCTTCACCTTCACCTTCTTTTTCAATAGAAGTAAATTGAACATTGAAAATATCACGACCACCACGTGTTTTTTTGGTTACGCCTGAAATTTTACCTTCTACAATATCACCTTCAGCAAATGGTTTAGCCACACGATGCGCTGTGCCTACGTCCATGTAGTGCTTGCCTTTGTATTCTACAGCGCGATTACCAAGTCCTTCGGGTGTAAGAATAGGTCCTGCACCCAACTGATATGTGAATGGTCCCTTACCGCGCTTATCAAGAATGATGAAGTTTAGTGTTTTACCTTCACGGAGAATTAACCATTTAGGATGACGCTTTTCTCCCTTCATGTATGTAGATTGAGCGTCACGAAGCAATACATATCCATCTTCTTTTAATTCATTTACAGCGCTATCCAAACCTTCTCTATCAGTTACTCGCGTATTGAATGGACCCGGCACAGAAATACCATCGTGGCTTTCTAACTGACCACGTAGAATTTTCAAACGCTCATTTGTTTTCATATCAGAAGTATCAGAACCATCGTATGAAATAATGTCATGTACAAAAAATTCATCATCTTTCAAAATACCATCAACAATAAAATCATTATCGCTCAATTTTGGTGCGGCATCACGAATTTTCTTTGGAACGCCACTTTTCTTACCATTTTCATCAAGGAAGATAACGTCATCATCTTTGACTAAAAGTAATCGTTTACCTTCATACCAAGTTGAAACAACCCAAGAATCACTGAAACCTTTGAATTCTTTCAAATCATCAAGAGTAAAAATTCGATGCATTGGTCGAATTAATGGAATCCAATCATCCTTACTCGCTTTTGTCAATAAAACATCAGGATTCAACAAACTCACAAGATAGTCAGTCATTTCACCTGTTGCAATATCGTATGGGTCTTGAGTTGCCGGAGCAGGGTTTTGTCCAACTTCACGATATTGATGTGGTTGTTGTGGTGAAACCCCCGGTAAACCCATAATTTCATTCATTGTTTCTTGACCATGAATATCATTTAGAATTTCTTCCGGTACAGGAAACAACGGGCCACGGTCTGCATGAGGTCCAAAATACGGTTTTCCATCTGTACCAATTTCCATACCAAAACTTGGTAGAGCATTATCAGTCCAACCTGTGTCCATTCTGCCCGCATCCCACAAATCCATGATACTCGCATGACTTTCAGGTGTTGGTGATGAAATAGGTCTGTTGGCCCAAGCCATTCTTTTCACTGTTTCATCAGGTATTTCAGTTTGTTCTACTGTTCCCTCGTCGGACAAAACATCAGGATTGAAAACATACAAACTGTCCAAAGAATTTTTTGTATTTTTTGTAGGCCATTTTTTGCTGTTTTTCTTTACACCGCTTGTTCCATGTAAATCAGAATGTATGAAATTTAATCCATGTGCTTGCATCGCTTGTGCAAATTGTTTTTCATCCATATGTTGTTTCATATGTCGTGGTATAGCGTGTAAATTATTATTTTTCCATTGTGTTTTGTCATCAGATTTTTGTCCTTCATCTAACAATTCATGATAATCGTCACCATGATATGGTGTTAAATCGCGTTCATGAATTTCATTTAATTTACCATCAGTAAGTAAAGAATGCATAGTAGAAACATGTAGAGGTGTATTGTATTGGTTTGATTGGTCAATAACCTGTCTTACATGTTCTTTGTGTTTTGGTGTATTGGGTAAACCTAATTCCGCCAAAACTTGATTTACGCTCATATTTCCATCAATAACAGAACCATGTGTTGCCAAATGATTTGCTATAGCAGAATGTGTTTCACCCGATGCAATATCTCCTTTTGATTCTTGAACCATTGTGTCAATACCATAAGCATGTGTACGTAAACCATGTTCATTGTGTTCCATCATCAATAATGCCCGAGTTGCCATACGCATCAATTGTGAATTATCGTGTAAGAATTGAATTTTATCATCTTTTGGAAATGCATTCGGTACTGCTTCCATAATTTGTGGTAACAAAATTTGAGCCATTTGTGTCACGGCGTTTAAATCGCCTTCAATTTTTGCATCTCGTTGTTTATATCTATCCGTCCACCATTTAGAACCTGCTTTTGGTTGAATATTACTTGCTTCAGATTGCATTGTGTGTAATCGACTTTTCAATTCTTTAATTCTATCATTAGTCAATGCAATATCTTCAGGCGACATTACACCTTCTTGCATAGTATCACGAAGATTTTCTAATTCCATTAACTCACTTGCGATATTATCCTCACCAATTAAAGATGGACCGAAAGCACCCATAGACATTAATCGATTTAGTTCATTTATTTGCTTCTCTTTCTCTTTGTAAAATCGTTGTTCTGCTTGCTGTGGCGTTTCTTGGTCAACAATATCAGGGCTTACATGCCCAATTTCATCCATTAATGTTGAAAGAAATTGTTGGTTAACAGCAGACATATCTGTATAGTCACCATCATTCAAATATTGTGCTATATCGTGCGGATTTCTTGTATTCAAATGTCTTGATACTGCACGAATAGCATTTTGCATTTCTCGTTCTGCTGTTGTTTGAGGTAACTGTTTAGGCTTTATTGTGTCTAAACTTGGCCTTCTATAGTCTGAATAGCCAATAAAATCTAAGAAATCTTGTAAATTATCTCCGGTTGAAAGAGGATGATTACCACTACTCAACGCATTAAAATTCAAAAATTTCTTTTTTTGTGGTTCTTCAAACGGTCTAATACGACCCAAAGCAGTCGCCAAATGATGTGGTTGTATTGCTTGTCTTTCTGAAATTTTATCTGATGGTCCTTCACCGTATGGAATTTCTGAAGTTGAAAATGTACTTTCGGTGAATGGCATGGGTAAAATGTAGCCTTGTTTCCCTGTTTCAGCCTGATGTTCGCCTTTACTTTTGCTATACAATTCGTTCATGTACTTACCGCTCGTAGAACTCATGTTGTCTGTAAAGTTGTTTTTTGTTGTATTAGGTTCAGCACCAGCGAGTGAGCCATCACTATTGTGTCGTACGTGTGTTACACCATATTGTGAAAGAACCGATTCAGGTGGCATGGTAATTGGCTTTCTTGAAATTTTCATAATACCTTTTTCTCCTGCTTTAAAATCAGGCACTAATTCTAAACCAAGAGGTTTTACTTCAGGCGCAATCAAACCCGAAATAGGAATTAAATCTCGATTAATATGGAATCTTCCATCATCATCCATTTCACCAAAAATTGATTTTTGTGTTTTTGGGTCTGCAAGCATATGATGAATAAATTCTACGTATGTAGGTAATGGGCGTCCACAACCACCCATTTCAGCAAAAGGTTCCCACCAATGATGTGCATGTGTAGTTGTCATTGTACCGTCAGCATTTACATTAAACAATTCATTCTCATCATGTTCAGGTTTTGGACCCCATCTTGAACGTTTATTTGCAAGTAAATTACGTATATCTTTTGCTTGAAGTGCTTGCCCCGAATACGCTTTGGCTGAATTCAAAAGTACATCTATATCTTCTTTTGGAATAATTGGATTTTCGAGTTCACCATACAAAGAATGGTCTAACATAGGTTCTTCTGTTTCAGGATTATAACCCGCTAAGAATAACAAATCTTGAACTGATAATCTTGTATTTTCAGGACTAATTGTTTCGTGTGAGGCTGTTTTGTGATTTTTCGTTGCTTCTACAATATTCTCCCATTCATAGGATTTAGGTCTTTTTTCCCATTTTTTCGGCACATGGTAACCGAATCTTGGAAGAACATTTAATTCGTTAATTTCTTCTTCACCAAAATTTGGATGTAACTCATGTAATTTTTCAAGAATTACGTCTGCTATAGATTGTTCTTTATCCAATACATCGTCACGATAAAAAACATCATGCGCGGCTTCGTTTAGACCCAATTGGATAAATCTATTTTCACCACCAAAAAAATCATTTTCGTTGCTTTCCATTTTTTTTGCCATGTTTGGTGAATGTGTTGGTTGCGCTCTTTGCCACCAATTTATTTCAGGTGACATACGTTCTTGTGCATTGAAAATAAATCTTCCAGCGGGTAAAATTGTACCATCGGGTAATTTAATTCGTTGCGATTCAGCAGAAACAGAACCTTGATTTTCTAAATGGTCGAAGACAGCAGTTCTTTCTTCAGGCGAAAGCCACTCCAAACCAAGCATATAATCGGCCCAACCCAAACCATGACCATGATATGTACCATCGTCTTTTTCTCCACCTTCCATTTCTTCAAACACATCTTCGTATGAGAATTCTTTTTCGGCTGGTGGAACATACGTTGTATCTTCACCTTGCCATTCATCAGCACGACTATCAAAATGTTCTTTTCTTAAGTCGTAAGAATCATCATTATTTCCATATCCATTATCCAATTTCCAACGTCGAAAATCTCGTTCATACAAATCATGATTTGATGAATCTACAGCACCGCCAACAGTCAAAGGACCGCCAAAGAAAAATTTTCGACCATCTTCATGCTGTTGTCCTAAAACAACAGGACTTTCTGTTTTTACAGCGTGGTCATGCCATTTTTTTTCATCAGAAGCAATAAAATGAGATTTTGCTTTTTCTTTTTCCGATTCAGGAAGATACATTCTTTTCAAAACTTCAACAAATCTTGGCCTTCCTGTATGACCATCAGTTCTTAGCAACGGATGAAACGCTGGCATCCAAGGATGTGTATTGTGGTAATTGTCATCAGGTGATGTAACAATACCCGGCCAAGAAGCACGACGAATTCCCTGATGTTTACTTACAGGAAATTTACCACGCCAAGGATGACGAGAGGGTTCTGAACTTAGTCCTTTAGCGCCAACCATAACCGGTGCAAATGGGTCTTTGAATTTTTTTGGCCCTTCAACTTCTGTCATAACGTCAGAATATCCTTCGCCCTCAACTCCTGCTTTTTCTTCATCCTTTAGAATTAATACATCCATCGCCGCGCTTTTACAAAGCATTGAAAGAGCATCTGTAGGTTTGACATTCAAATTGGCATAAGCCATCATATATTCAGCAGAGTTACGTGATAGGTCAAGACCATCAAACAAAGATTTCAACAATTCGTTTTTCCTGTAAAGGAATAATGTTGAAGGGTCAAGTATCACAGAATCACCGCTCACTGTAGCGGTCTGTAATCAGGACAAGCATTTATGTCCATTCCTTGATGTAACCTACATCCCTCGCGGGTTGTTCCTCCACAAGCACCGCAAATTTGTGGAGCATGACCACCTTCAGCGGCTTCACGCCGTGCGGCCATTCGATTGGCTTTGACAACAATTACAGGTTTTTTACTCATGTTATCACTCAATCCAACTTCAAAGGTTTTGATTCGCCGGAAGCATCTTCTCTTTCAGCACCTGTACCCTCATGTGGATTTAGTTTACGACCAAGCCCTTCCATCGAAAAATTTTCTTTAGCCTTCTTGTTCTTTGGCTTTGGTGCATCTTCAGTTTCAAGAGTGCGCTGGTTGGTTGTGAAATGTTGATTTTGTGTTTGCCCACCTGTTTCAGAAACAAAGTGCGGTGATGATTCTTTGATTGGTTCTGCTGTTTTGAATCCCGGTTGTGCTTTTTGCATTTTACCATCGCATTGTGCTTTTTGCTTTTCTGAACATTCGGAGTATTTCTTACCGAAGTTTTTCATGCAATATTTATTCTTTTCAGCCATGTCAGCCTTAGCCATTTTACCACCACAGCCCATTTTGCACATTCCCGCTTTGTCTAATTTACCACCTTTACAGTCCGGGCAATCTTTACCCTCTACTGCTTTTTCAATTCGACGCTCAAGTACCGCCGCTTTTTCTAACAACTTTGTTGCTTCGTAACTGTATTTTTCAAATCGTGGCTTCACTGAATCATCTCCTTTTGTTTTGCGCCTTCGGCCATCTCATGAATATCATCCCAACTCATAGCATGGAATTCTTCATTTGATTGTGGTATTGAAAATCCTGATTCATTTTTCAAAAGAATTGGGTCATCATTTCGGAATGGGTCAGGAAGAATATCTTCGGTAAATGGTGTTGTTGTTTTTACAAATCCCGCTTTCTTCAACATGGCTTCAGGATTTGAAAACATGGTGCGAAGGCGTTGGTTTTCGGCTTTCAAAAGTTGTAAGTCAGTGTCCATACCTTCCATCTTTGTAATGAGAGCGTTCATCAAACGCTCGGTTGTAGAAGGCTCTTCGGCCAAATTACTCACCTTGATTTACACGGCGTCCGAATGTTCCAGCGTGTGGGCGCATAGCAGAATTGTGCCGACCCGAGGAAATGAAACCCGGTAGTGTTTGACCCGAAACAACACCCGATGGTGATGTAGCGGCATTTTGGAATTTCATTACTGCGGCGTTACCTGCAAAGTGTTCTTCGGGAACGTAGTTGTTACCTTTTTGCACAGCCGCATGAATATCATCTGAAAGATAATCTGCAAACTTTCTAATTTCTGACAAATGTGTTTGCGCCGAAGTAGCATCACCATCAGCAAGAGCCTTGTTGAAAGCCTCGGTATGTTGTTGCAATTTTCGCGCCATCGGGTCCATTTTTTTCAAATCCATTGTGAACACTGTCCTTTCGCATGATACTCTTGTTTATGAGGCTTTAGGCCCCTCTCGGCCTTCGGGCATTCATTAATGCCTGTTGATTACGCATTCCCTGTGTTGGTTGTAAACCTCTTTGTTGTACTGACGTAACGGGTGAACCCGCTCCCGGTGAGCCTCTTTGTTGTGGTCTTGCGGGACTTCTCGGAGTACGTATTCCCATACCCTCACCACCGGGTTGTGATGGTGGCATCATTGGTTGTTGTGCCATACCCGGTCGCGGCGGCATCATTGGCGGCATACCCGGTGGCATCATACCGGCCATTGGCGGTCTACCGGCCATTGGCGGCATACCCGGTGGCATCATGGGGGGTGCGCCTCCGGGTGGCATCATGGGGGGTGCGCCACCCGGTTGCGCGGGGGGTTGGGGTGGAGGTTGAACGTACGTAAATCGAATATCACGGTCACCTTGTTCTAACAATTCAGGTTTGTAACCCAACATCATCATCCGTTGTGCAAGATTAACTTCCATCTCATCACGGCGTAGTCGTGTAATTTCATCTTCTTCTTCATTCGGATAAAGAGTTAATTTCCAATCAGTAATACCCATTTCTTTCAATAGACGAGGGAAAAGCAAATCTGTGTAAACTTTCTGTCCAAATTCAACAGCACGATTTGTTACAAGAATTTGAAGACCTTCATTGTTCAAACCACCTGATTTACCGTTGTCAACCATAAAAATACTCGACACACCAAAGAAAGCGGCAATACGATTTCGTATTTCATCACGAACAGCGATGTATTGCATCTCTTCTAATGTGTCCATAAACTTGACCCAATTTACACCACCTCTACCACTACTCGATTCAATACCGACTTTTGGAATGTAGTGCGGGTCACGTTCCATTTTTTCATCAACAGATTTCCAAAAAGATTTCATCGATTCTAAATTATCTGTTGTAACAGAAATAATACCTTTTGGAGAGCGACGTTTTTGATATGCTGTGTACATGTAATTGTCCATCGCTGTTAATGTCATGGCTTGACGCCACATTGTATTTACAGGTGATGTGCCATACAATTTTGATGGTTGATATTTGCTAATGTGCATTACTTCGCCCTCAACATAGTATTGTGTTTTACCACTACCCGCCATATTGACATAATGAACTTCATGCATTTTACCGCCACAAATTTCACAATTCCCTTCTTGACCCGGACTGTGTACTTGGTCACGATGTATCAAGCAAGTTTTGTAACGACCACCACGAACACCACGTTTGTCCGCAACAATACGCATGAATACAGGGTCACCTCTTACAATATCCTTCACACGATAAAATGAGACTTCATTTGTTTCCGGGTCCACGTAGTATTCTTTAACCAAAACAAGGAAAGCATCATCAACAATTTCTAAATCTCTTTCAATTTCATGAATAACTTGCATGAAAGTTTGTTCCATGCTGTTTTCATTTTTGAGAAGCCATTTTGCGTAAGTTGTTTGGTCAACATCGGGTTTTCGTGTTGCGCCACCGCAAGTTGGACAAACATCTACTTCGTGTTGGAATTCTTCATCACATTCTACACATTTACTTTCAAACTTCTTTTCCCAAAAATATCCGCGACGAAAAATTTCTTGTCCAAGTTTTGATATTACAGTACGTAAAATTAGATTTTCTTTTGATACCGCATACAAAGCAGGGATTGTAATACCCTGCGCCATAATAGGCTCTTGAATACCACTCGACCAAAGTGGCATTGTCGGTGTAGGTGTTTGACGCCTTTTGAACGGATTTCTCAACGCAGATAAAAATCGTGATATTCTTCCACTTTCTTCATCAGCCATTTTACAATCCCTCCGCGTACTTTGTCAAATCTTCAGCCCCGATGCCCCAATCTTGTAGTAGCGCAGATGCCTTCTTCTTATCATCTTTCCAATTTTCATAGGTAACCAAGCGCTTCAACTCACTTTTTCTTGCAATATCTGTGTTATCAATATACTCTAACACCGCTTTTGCTTGAACTCCTTTCATTTTCAAATGCGGTAAAATACCTTTCAAGAGTTTTTGAATATCGGCTTTTGAGTTAAAAATTAAACGATGTGTAGTACGATTACTTTTCTTACTAATTCTTTGGTCGAGAGCAAGATTACCACAACCAAGAGCCTTGTGCATTTGTTCACAATGCGTTCGACCGCGTGTTCCTGTTGCTACAAACGATGCACGGGGTTCGCCGCGTTCAGTAATGAAAATACTTCCATCAGCATCAAGAAATCCTGCCGCATAAGACCATACATCTTTGATTATCAATCCCGTATGGTCTAACTTTACGAATGTGCCTTTGTTTACACCCTTGTAAATATCTACTTCTTCACCGTAAATTTTGAGAAGTTTACTCATAGAAGCAGGTGTCATTTTTGTTTTATGAAGAATTTTTTCTTCAACACCTTTTTCTACAATTTGACGACTCGATAAAGGACCTTTTGTTTGTAATTCGTTTGCGGCAAATTCTAATGCATTCTGTTGATGTTTAGCCAAATTATCTGTTTGCCTTAGTGTAGTACGCCACATTTTTTTGGCTTGTGACCTATCATTCATCGCTAAAGCCCAAGCCTGTTCTTCCTCTGTTCCCCAACCACCTTCATGTGTATCGAGTTTTTTCAATGTAGAATCTGCTTTTTCATATAATTCACAGGCTTGAATTAATGATAAAGAACGTGTTTCACCAAACTTACGAAGTGATTTTAAATTACGGTCTGACAAACCAAGATTACGAATTGCGTTATCATGCTTATCGGACCACGACAATGATTTGATAGTGGCTTGTGTTTCCAATGCTTTGAGTGTACGTATGTCTTCAATCATACCATCAATTTCATCTACTTGATTTTTATCGTGACGACGCATTTTACGAAGAGAACGAATCATATCATCAGCAGAACGACCGATTGAACTTTCAAGCCAACCGTCACCATTTGGTGGAAAACTCAAAGATTTGTAAATATTTGATGTTGATAACGAAGAAGTCATTTGTGTTTGTTTAGGCATTTCTTCGTAAGTAAAATTTGGATGTTGTGAAAGCATGGAAATTATGGATTTAGTCAAATTATCATCAACCTCGATAGGAGAATCGTATTCATCGCCTAACAAAGCCGACCCCCACATATGACCACCCATTTGTCCTTATCTTATAGGGTTAATCCTGCCGGAACATTTCGTAAATCTCATCAGGTGGTAAATTGTCCATATCGGTTTCCATATCTTCGTCATAAAACTGCTCATTTTCTTGTTGTTCTTCTGTGTCAATCATATGCCTCGGCAATTCCCCGCGTTGGTATCTTCCTTGTGCCGCTTCTCTACTACCTTCTATGGCTGATTGGGCCAACATACGTCGTTTATGCTCTTTTGGTGATACACCAAGCGCCTCTTCTGTTTCAATCGCATTGTTTTCTTTCAAAACAGACCAAGCCTTTTTCATAGCCCAAGCCTTTTCCATTTTCTTATCAGGTTTCATCGTATTTTCAGGTTTCTTTGGAGCATGTGGCGTCACCGCGATAACAATTGCTACACCTTTCTTTTTCTTTTTGTCGTCTTTCATGGTATCATCCATCCATCATTTGTAGTTGTTTTCTTCCCACCGGCAAACCAATCGTCAAATCCGGGGAGGTAATCATCAAGTAGCATTACGCTTCCCTTGAATTCCTTTGTAGCCCAATTTGCCAAAGCAAGGGCCATAGCCAAATCGTCATGCACACCAACAGACTCAAGCCGTCCATTTTTCTGCATTCCAAATCGAGTGAGTTCTTCTTCCAACTTGTGTGTAAACTTCTTGCTACGCTCATCACCATAGGGGGTTTTGATTTGACCTTGCTCAAATGCCAATAGAAGCGACATGAACAAACTTTCCTTCTTTGTGCGCGTAGTCATGAAAGTGCGAATCGGAATATCTTCACGAAGTTCTTTCAATTCGGCCTCAAACATTCTTTGGAAATTGTTACCTTCAAGTTCGATAAGGTCAGGTTGAAAACGACTGTTGAGAAGAACCATCTGTCGTTTTTGTGCCATAGAATTCATTCCTTTCTCATGCACAACATTGACAATTTGTTTGATGTTTGCTTCACCGGGTGGTAATCGCATTGTCATCATGGCTGTATAGTCAGCATTTTTGTCAGAGGCAATTGCAGGGTCCCAACCAATAAAGTGTTGACCGAATACACCTGAACGTTCTCCTTCTTCATTGTAATCTGATTCGGCTTTGTCAAGCAAAACCAATTCAGAGTCGCGTGCAGTTTCAAGAAGTGACATCGGAAACATACTCGCTACGTCATGAATTGGCTCGCACAAATACTCACGTGTAAATTGCATAGCGGGCATCGACATACGACGTTGCTCTAATGCTTCTAAATCCCAACGTTCGGGCCAAAGCGGTACGCCTTCTTTGTTAATTGCAGGATATGTTTCAACTGTGTACATGTCTTTTTGTTCTAATTCAGCATACAAGTCATTGTAACTGAACGGTGTACCCACCATCATCAAACGGGCTGTGTGGTGCAGAACAGGGAGAAGAACAGCATAGAACCAATCTGCCGCTTTCTGAAGTTCACTACCTGTAGTACCCCAAAGAATATCGTCACAAACTACAACGTCAGGGTGGAAACCACGGGTAGCACCACCAACCGATTTTGCCATCATTCGGGAACCATTGGTAAAATCAAAATATGATTTTGCCCAAGGACGGCCTTCGGGTTTCAAGTGATGTAAACACTCGGTATTCTCAATGATATTCCGAATCATTCGCATGTGTTCAAGCGTCTGTTCCAAAGAGTGTGAAAAAATCATGATGTGTGTATTTGGGTTAAATGCGGCAATCCATAGAGCATAGGACATGAAAAATACAGATTTTCCGTGGTCACGACTTGCTTTAACACAATAGTATCGGTTTTCTTCCAATCCTTTTTTCCATAGTTCGTGATGATGATTAAAGTGAACATCGTAACCAAGGTCAGCGACTTCACTGAAAAAATACTTGAAGGACTTCGCAGACATTTTACGGTCCATCTCAAGGATGAACTGTTGCATATCTCCGTCTGTCATTGTATCATCTCATTTTCAAAAATACTTGTGAAGCCAAAGACCCTACTTCGTGCGGTGTCATTCCTTTGAGTAGGTCACCGTAAACTTCCATGAATGCGGGAACGAAACCTGTGCTGATATTATCATCCCATTCTACCCCTTCTTGCAAATTTCTTTTATCTACATCCTGCATAGTAAGCGGTACATTCTGACTCCAATCAACTTTTTGTTCACCCGTCAATGGGTCAATTTCATTTAAATTTGCAGGTTGTGTTTGTATTGCTTGAGGTTGTGGGGAACCTAATGCGTTAGGATTACCTACTACCTTTATTGGATTTCTAACTGTTCTTATAGCATCGCCGCGTTCATATATAGGAAGTTCACCGGGCCTGTCAGCGTCTAAACCATATCGCGGTACTTCACCAACACCATATTGACCATGTGCGCCTAAACTTCGCATAGCCGCATCTATTGGCATCTCTTCTCCGGGTGAATATCCTTGACCTAACTCAATTCTTTGTTGTGGGGTCATACCCGCTCTCACATCTTCCTCATTAAAGCCATGCCAATCACCATCGGTCCAACCTTGTGCGGGTGCTGGTGGTTGTGCAAATGTTGACCCTAAAGTTGTTTGAATGTTTGCGGGGTTTTGATGTGTATTTTGTGGGTCAACCATACCACTACCCATGTTAAATTGAGTGTATAGTCCAGCCGTATCTGTTACAGGGTTTTGAGATGCTACAGTTGTAGGTTGTTGAACAGGTGCAGGTGTTGGTGCAGGTGTTGATGTTTGTAGTAATAGAGGTGGGCCGCCCGGTCGCATCGCAACTGTAGATGCTACAGGTTGTTGTGTAACTTGTGTAGGTGCTGTAGCCAATTGTTCTAATTGTTTCCGTGGGTCAGGTGCTAATTCATGCGCGTATTGCGACTCTTGAAGAGGGATTTGTTCAGTGCCTTGCTGTTCTTGCGCTTGTTCAAAAGCCGCTTGATGGTCTGCTTCACGGTCAACCGGTGCTGTGTAATCGGCTTGTGGCGTTGGAGTAGGTGTTGGACCGGGCGGTAAAACCGGTGGAGGTGGTGAAGGTGACGGCGGTGGTGGTGAAGGTGGTGTACCCGGTGGCGGTGGACGGAGGTTCGGATT
>VTLG01004411.1_pt1 | contig 22163 bp, 18 predicted proteins | sample 4694571 | NCBI WGS metagenome assembly VTLG01 (sample SAMN12604809, study PRJNA352737) | marine metagenome | biome: ENVO:00000447; feature: ENVO:00000209|ENVO:00000569|ENVO:01000036; material: ENVO:00002151; isolation source: viral sequences binned using virsorter ... | reverse complement strand
TGTATCCGTCGCCTGTAAGTGTTTCGTCAAACGTAAGTTTTGCTATTTGAGGGTACGCACGTAAACGACCTTCATCTAATGCAGTAAACTTCCTTGATGGTTCATACTTATGCAATTCAAAAGAATCACCATCTTGAGGTACAGCAGGAAATGCAGGATCGACAGTAAGTGTTCCTGACGCTGAAGCAAATGATTTTACTCTGCGTATATGATACTGATTAGTACCAGATTGAGTTATACGCACATAGTAATCACGAAAATAATCTTCCCCAAATGCACTAAGATGATTTTTGACCACAGTCGTACCATCTGTACTTGTTGCGGAAGTTACATTATCGTAATCATCCCCTATAAACTGGGATAAACCTGTTAATAAATTTTGCCCAGTTATTGCCATTATGCGTTACCTTGTGTGACTAATAATTTCTTTGAACCAGATGCACAAATAGCAGTTATAGCTCCATTGAACCAGTTGCCACCTGCGACTGACATTTCGTATGAACCGCCTGAAGCGTTCAATCTAATACCTGTGTTTGCTGCTGCTGTTCCACCAAGATTGATATAAATAACTTCGTCAGAATCATTTACCATTAATCGGTAGGAAGCAGTTTCACTAGCAGCAAGTACAGATGTACTACTACTACCTACCGTCACAGCGGTATGTGCTTGTGTGTTAATTATTCCGGGTGAACCAGCCATAACCAACTCCTATTCTTTTTTGCGTCTTGTAGAAGCACTTTGAGTTTGACGCATTGCATCCATTTGCATACGTGTCCACTCTCGTTGCTCTTCTTGTGCTTCACGTTCTCTAGCAGTTTCAATCAATGAAAACTCCTGTTGATGTCTATGAAGCATATGACTTTGTAAATCAAACTCTGATCGTAGATTAGCTTTTCTACATTCTTGTGCGGATAAACCAATGGAATTTAACCATTCTCTATCCCCATGCTCTTTATGTAGTAAACACTTTATAGTACCTACAATTGGTTCTGGTGGATTACCGGGCATACCGGGAACCCAGAATGCTGGGCCACCACTAGGTGCACGTTTGCGTAATACTTCAGCTAACTTGTGCTTTAGTACTTTGCTAGTTGTGCCATCAATCATAGAAAAAACTATTGTGTGCTCATCAGCATCAACACTACTATCCATGAGATGTGATCTCAATCGTGTCATGGTGAACTCATCATTGTTCACAACAACTTTGTCTAGTGTGCCCTCATCTGCAGATTGTGCAATAGCACCTGCAGCTGCTTCAGCTATTATATTATCAGATGTCATATCAGTGCCTTTCAACGGTGATAGATGGGCCACTTACAGATTTACGACCGATCTCCAGCGTTCTCTTTTCAGCTTGTTCTATAGCATCTCCTACCAGTGAAGATGCCTCTTCCAATTCCATTATACGTGATGAACCTTGTTTACTGTCTCTTAGTTGATCAGCTATTTCCATTAGCTCTGCTACAGTGTGCTCCATGAATGATGGAACATTGAACTGTGGTGCAGTAAATGAATCGGCTGAACCTAAGTCCTTAGACCAAACTGCTGGCTTATCATCTCGTATTACATGTATGAATTGCCGTCGCTGCACCCCCTGCTCTTTAGTCCCTTGAACATTAAGTTCTTCAAGCTTTAAAGCAGGTTCGTCTGGACTGACGATGGATGCAGCAACAACAAGTTCACTCATACTTAGTCGCTTACTGCATACTCAAGATGAACAGTAACATCGGTGATAGTACCACCAGTGTCATTGCTTGCCTTGATTTCTAATACAGCATCAGCTGCATTCTCATATGCACCATCTGAGTTTGCACCAGCTTGTGTGAATGCTATTGACCTTGTGGTCTTAGCAGCATACAAAGCTGAGTCAATGCCCACTACCCCAGTTGTAGCTGTGGTTGTGCTCTCATCTGAGTCATTAGTAATCTTACCGATTACCGTTGCCCCAGTAAGTAGTTCGACTTTATATACCGCAGTAGAGTGAGCTGCAATAGCAGCTTCCGATACTACAGTCATGTTCAAAATACGAACCGCATTTGAGTTAGTGAAAAACTCTGATTTAGTTCCACCATTAGCAATCGAGTTGAATGTAAATGATTCGGCTTTTGCGTTAGCTACCATAATTTATATCCCTCCTTACTATGATGTTGGTGCGGTTGCGTCAGAGTATAGCTCGTATCCCCATTCATCTCGGCGTTCACCGAAAATAAATTCGTCATACAAGAATACTTCGTCTGCACCACCACCAATATCTGGTCTACGTCGAGCTTCAGCTTTAGGTGCATGGCCTTCTACCAAGATGATTGCCATCTGGTGAAAGATTGCTCCTTTAGCATCGTCCGAACTATCTATTGTGATGTTACCATCTGTGAAAACATTGGAGCTGTAAAGCTGTCCACTGAATCCATTTCGTACCATCTCTGCAGTTGTTCCATCTACAGAACCAGCACCATTAGAAGCAGTAGTTGTAATACCTACTGTCAATTGATCCTGAATGTCCTTGAGTTGGAATGGGTGCAATACAATTGAGACGTTACCCGGAGGTGCAGGCTCAGTTGTGTTACCGAATATACGGCTTTGCCCAGCAGATATATGACCAGCGGTTAGGGTATTACCTGCACCACAAAGAGAAGTAGAGAATGAATCTAATTGAGTTAGACCATCCTTGTCCTTTTTACGTTGCAATGCATTTTGCCCTAACACACCAATCTGTGCTAGTACGTTACTCGACAATCGACGATATACACGGTCAGTTACGATAGTTTGAATACCTGCAACTGTAGGTGTAAGTGTCAATAGTGAGTCAGACATTTGTTGTGGATTATCAAGCATTGTTGATTCTGAAATACCTTGAGCAGTTAATTTGTCAAGACGTACTTCATTCCACGATGTACCTGTGTTCTGATCTAATACTACCTTGTCAACGACTTGGTCGCTGGTCATTGTTCCTTCGTATTCACGAACAATACGTGCAGACGCAATGACAGTAGGAAGACTATCAGACAGAGCAGAGGTAGTAGTGTTACCTGTAGTAGCCACTTAAGACTCTCCTATCTACGTAGTTGTCGCAGGGCTGGCCCCATGTGTTCCAACACTTTTGCTTTATCAGCCTCCGATAGATCTGATAACCCCTTACTAGAAGTTGCTACCCGACTTACTAAGTCATCTATGTTCGGCGATGAACCAGCACGTGGTGGTGCACCTTGCCCAGCTGCAGCTTTTGTCTCAGCAATACGTGAGGCTGCTGCATCTTCCTGCAAATTATTTTTTACCCAATCCACGACGTAGTTGATGGCGGTATACGGGTTACCTTGACTGGCTGCAACACCTGCTTCATATACAGCAACAGGTACATCACCGCCCTTTTCGGGGGGCAATGGATTGTAACCCATCTGTTGTACCATACGATGGGTTTCCGTAGCAGCTTCTTGCCACTTTGCTTCGTCAACTAGACTGTTCACATCAGCTGTAGGTTCAGCATCTGCCTGTTCGACGTTTGAAGTAGAACCATTTTCCAGAGCTTCGAGACGACTTTCCAATTGTTTATTACGCAATTGTGTTTGCACCTCTTCTGGCAGTAGTTCAGATAGAGCTTCACTTAATACTTCAAGTGTTGCTTCAACTTGGTCTTGTCGTGCACTGACATCGCCAGTATCTGCATTAGCTGCAACAAATTTGTCTAGCTGTGATTGAAAGTTTTGAACACGCCCTAGCCCACTAGAGACATCGTGCTTCATTCTATCTATCTCAGACAATCGACCTTCTTGTTCATTCAGCCTAGCTACTAAATCTTCTATAGTCGGCATAGCCTGCTCTTCTTGCATTTCATCGGGAGGATAATCACCTGCCGTCTCAGCACCAAAAGCATTTACATCTGACATACAATACTCCTAACTGGCATTACTGCGAGTTACTACACGTTTGCCTATTGAGGGAAACGTTCTATTTTTTATAGTTGTTATGATAGTTTTATTCTGTAATTGTTTCAATTTATTTTCCAATTATGATTAAGTTTGCGTCAAGCTCTTTATTTCTGGCTCTCATTCGATCTCTTTCTTTACCCGTTTCTCTAGTAACTCTATTCTGAAGCTTCCTAGCAGTGCTTAATCGTTTTGCTATTGTTCTATACTGAGCTCGCTTACTAGGATCTCCACTTAATAAGTACTCATCTTCCATTCGATCAAGTATTCCAATTTCTCTTATCAACTGAGTGTAGTTTTCGATTGGCCCTATACCTAATAGTGATTCATATTGTCTACCGTATTTTTTTGTAAAAGTATCGAGCAATTCATAGTAATTAGTATTTGCTGATATCCATGTTTTTGCATCTAACATGACATCGACTGCGACTGTACCAGTATTTGCAAATGTACGTTCATTAAACAATTCAATATTTAGACGTTTTATATTTGGATCTTCTCCACCAAATTCACCCGCCTCTATTCTTTTCAGAAGTGCAGCATGTTGTGCCTCGACACCGGGCAATTCTCCTCTTTCATCAAAAAACAATCTTCCAGCTATAGTATTATCTTCATATGCTTTGTAGTATTCGTTCATAATTTCAGCCATAGATCCACTAGCTCTGAAATTTATATTATGTGCGTTTCTTACGACTCTGATATCTTCTGCTGCATTTCGCTTCAATGCTGATATTGTATTAATGAAATCACTTTTACTAGCAAAGTTGCCTTCATTTCTTCCCATAAACAAATCATAATTGTCTGAAATATCTTGTTCTAATTTTGCTTTTATATTTTCGACTTCGTCAAATCCTTTCATTTCAAGAGTAGGATATGCACCTAACCTATTGAAATCTTCGTATCTTTTGAACTCACCCGGATATTTTACTTTAAATGCCTCACGTCTACGTAAGTTTAGATTTTCCCAATCTATATGAAATGGATTGAGTTCTTTATCTTTTAATACTAAGGATTGAACAACCTCTTTAGGTGACATAGGGTTGATACGCAATCCTATGAACTCACCCATACCTATCAAAAAACTATCTACCCCTACCTTTCTCAAGTCATCAGCAGATATCTCACCATCACCGCTTTGTTCTTTGTACTCCTCTATTCCTTCATCAATTCCTTGTGAAAGCCATATAGGTGTAAATCTAGCTATACCACTTCTAGCTGTTCCTAAAGGTTCACCAATTGGACTCATTACTGGATTGCCGTCAAAGTCATAACCACCCTTCATTACGACTTCTTGAGCTGCACGAACGATAGGAGAACCTTTTTGATCTATGAATCTTGAAACTCCATTCCAAAGTTCATTATGGAATTTATCTTCATCATCATCTAAAATATCAACTCCTGTATTGAAGAAACCAACCATCATTGCTCCGAATGGCTTGAGCCATCCTAAAGTATCTACATCAAACTCACCTAAACGAATACTTCCTAAGTTAGGATTGATACGTATTTGACCACGAGATAATGCTTTTTCATCTAAAGGATTTAGTACATCTCTAGGATCTCTACCCTGAGACATTGCTGATAACCCTGATACAAGCATACCTGCACCAACAACAGTAAGTATTTGATTACGTATAATAGGGCCAGCTATAGGTGCATCACTGGAAAGTGCTGCCCTTAAAGCATCTCTTTGAGATCTGAAAAATCCATCTGCAAAGAACAAATACCTACCATAGTCACCACGTTTTGTAGCATCAGGTACAGCGGTAAGATAGTTCCATGCTTCACCTATACCACGTTTTTCTTGTGCTGATAATGGAGCACCTTTCATGTTTCGTAAAAAAGTACCTTCAGCCATAGCACTACTGACACGAATATCGTTCATAGATGTTATAAATGCTTGCTCAAAACTTCCAAATCGTACTGTCTTGCCTTTAGGTAAAGGAATAATTGGTATATTACGTAAAAAATCTGGCATATCTTGCAAGGTGAAATCCTCAGGCCCTTTTGGTAAGACATCACCAATTTTCTTTGGATCTGGTATCGACCAATCCATAATACGAACACCATATTCTGTACTAGCAATTCTATATGCATCACTTGTGGTTTTCTCCAACATATATGCTTCAAAATCCTCTGTTGTTTTGCCGAGAGCTCTTATACCATTCGCAAAAGCTTTTCCTACAGCTGGCAATCCTGCTCTAGATCCAGCAGCATATGGAGCTAGAATCAATGCTCCACCAATATCGACTGTAGTTGCTACGTAAACACCAAAAGTATTTGCTTTATCTGCAAAATTCTTCCACCAACTTAGAGGCTTTTCTCTATTTGGTTGAAGGAATTGGTTTATGTATTTAATATCGTTTAAAGTCAATGCACCGGCTTTACCAGACTGACCTACAAATGTCATTTGTAGTGCAAGATTAGGTGTACTGGCACCAATAGGCATACCAATGCCCTCACCACGTTTATTCAAAGGCATTCTTTCTAATTCACTTTTTATAGGATCGAGACTTATATAGTAATTATCAATTTTTTCTATATCGCTAGGAGCAAAGTCTAAGTCTCGCAGAATAGTATTAATTACTTCACTATGACCATTAGTTGTACGTAAAGCCTGTTTTACTATATGTCGTTTTATGAATAAATCAGCTGATTGACCTGCTATCATTTCAGCACTGGCCCATGGATCATATACACGTATATCGTAATCAGTTTGTAATTCACCAGCTGGTATATATATACGTTCATTATCTTTACGCATTAGTCTCATTAAACCATCAGGCCTAAAACCTAAATCTCTTGCTGGAGATGCACCTGTTACATCAGGTTTTTCAAATATCCTAGCTGTATTCATACCTTCAGTATGGAATCGTTGTCCATCAGAACCAATAAGCCATTGAATATCATCGTAGTCAGGAGGTATTACGTCAGCATCCCTTCCAGCTGCTCGTGCTTGTGCACCAGCAATGTCTTGACCTATATCAGTATCGAGATCATATATTTGTTTTATTTGCTCTTGTAGATTTCTAGCATTACGAACAGAATTAGCATCAATCACTTCAGGAACAAAATAAACATTACCTGATACACCTGCATCAAATGTATCACTAACAGGTTCATAGTCTTTAAGTTGTCTATCAGGCATTCCTTCGAGATCTAGGTTTTGTGTGAATCTATGAGCTCCTGCGGTTGAAGGTAAATCAGCAGCTTTTGCTGTAAGAAAGCTCAAGTTTTTTATAAGTCTTGCTTCATCAGGATTTAAAAATCCGATAGTTTGATAATAGTCTGGTCGTTTATGTACATCTGTAGCATCATAACTTACCTCTATAAAGTTTCGTTTAGGCCCAGTGCCACCAACTCTTTTTATATATCTATTCTGACCATTCCATAATGAATCACCTCTACTACTGATTAGTTGAACATTACCTATTTGTTCAAATTCCTTTTTCATAGCTCGTATACTTGTAATCATAGCTTCTTTCATTGCACTACCCGGATTTAAACTTTGTGATACTAAAGAACGAAAAGGTCGTAACGCACCCATTACACTCGTTATCATTTTTTGAGTTCCATACAATGTAAGGTTAGGGAATGTTGCTGTATATGTTTCAGGAATTTTAGCTAAAGAATTGTAAATTGGAAAAGCAACTTGCTTACCATCATTTTTTACCTCTTCATATATCTCTTGTATCAAATGCCTTTTCCTTATTTTATCCATATCACGTGTAACACCGAAAAAATTAGGACTAGTCTCCATGATATCCATAACTGTAAGGTAGTCTTCGAGATCTTGCTTTTTTATAAAATGCCCACCTACACCATCCTGATACATTAAATCTTTATCAATGTTATATTTTTCGTAAACATTCCCTTCTCTGCTACCAAACCACAAAGGATCTTCTATTTCGTGTCGATGATTGTTCCATACATCATCAAGTGCATCTTCGTCTACTGTTGCTTTCAAAACCTGTTCAGGCATCATAGAAGGCTTTAATCTTACATCTTTTCCTTTTCCTCTACCGGGTATCAAAAATTCATAGAAAGGATCAGTGGATTCAAAACCTGTCATTGCTGATTGCGGAAGCAATCCTTCTTCTATATCTTTCTCTACTGATGTTGCTTCTGACCTATACCATCCATATACTTGATCAGGATCTCTATAATTTAAACCCCTACTAATTTCTGGAAAACGCCTTAGTGTAATTTCACTAACTAATTGTCTTCTGGTTTTTGGTTTTCCGTCTTCTGCTGCACCTAGTGGGCCTTGACGTACTCGATATGTAGGCGAAATACCTTCTAACGATGCTTCTTCTATAATTTCGTCTTTAGATAACTTTATCAATCTTCGATATTCTGGATTTGCTTCTAAAATTTGTATATTACTAGGATCATCAAAAGCCTTCATTGTTTGTTCTATATCTAATTGATCCCAACTTTCACCCCAGCTTCTAGATACTCCGTAAGCTATTGGATCTATTGGTCTCAAAGCTATATCCTGCATTGCCTCTGATTTAAACACATATGGAACATCATCTTCATCAGCATAACCAGATATTTTTACAACATTATTTCGATCGCCTCTGCTGAGGAAATATCGATCACCCTTCGCAAGTCCTTCAAATACTTTGCCTTCAGATTCTACATGGGGTTTAGTTACACGCATAATTCTAGAATCATCACTGATTCCTATCTTAACACCTAATTCTTGCAAGAAAGGTAGTGATTTACTATCTACCGCTGGAGTCAAAGGTTTTACACCTAATCTCCCTTGTGTGACTAGGTTCTTGACTGTACTTGTTGTTGCTATTTTTGTACCAACATCAACACCTAAAAAAGTACCAGCACCTACACCTAAACCTATACCTATAGCTAAATGGGGATTTTCTTCAGCTATTCTTTTTCCTGTATCAGTACTGAGTGTACCTGTTACAACACCGTCTATTGCTACGTTACGACCTAAAATATAACTGGCTGCAGTAACTCCACCTTTTTCAGATATAGTTTTTGGAACTGAAGTTTTAAGTATTGGACTAGCTACTTTTGTAGCTGTACTTAGTTTTTTGGAGTCCCTTAGAGCCTTCCCAATTTTGGCAAGTCGTACAGCTCTACTAGTTGTACTTACTCCTGCAACAGCAGCAGTTGATCCACCAGTAAATAGTCCTGCTGCATAACCAACGGCTTCAACTATTGTTATTGGTGCTAGTAATGCATCTAATGCAACAGCTGCCCAAGTACCAGCTCTACCAGATTCGACTAATTTATTATAAGCAGCTGTACCGGGATCTCCGAATGGAATGGCCGTATCAACAGCAGATCTACCGCTAATAAAAGGCGAAGCAACAGTAAGTGTTTTTTGCAACATACTGGTATCTGTATCTTCTTGAGACACAGGAAGTTCATCTGTTGGACTAACCCCAAATCCACCTGCAACTGCTGGAGCTCGAAATACCGGTTCTGGAGTTGGGCTTGGAGCAGAGCTTGATCTACTTGGTCTACTTGGTCTGCTTGGTCTGCCTGATCTTTCCCTAGGTAAAAAGGGACTAAAAGGATTATCAAGTGACTTTGTGTCTCTTCTACGATATGGATCAAAAGCCATTATTGTGTAAACCTCCTACTCCCTTGACTCGTACCTGTTAATCCGAACCTTCGCTTAGCATCTTTTTCAACATCTGCTAAGAAAATATTGCGTGTAGCAAGATTAGATTTCAAAAAAGCACGCTCATTGTCAGTCAATGCACTTAGATATGAAGGTGTTGGAGTAGCATACTGTGCACCTAATGCACCAAATTGCGTTCCCTGAGCTGGTCTATATCCACCATATCTCGCATCTCTAAGGCCTCCGCTTGTTATAGCAGCTGCACGTGGAGGAGTAAGTTTATCACTTCTTCTTTGAATTTCAGGTTGAGTAATATTTCCTGTAAAACCCGGTACAGAGAATAAGTCACTAGCAGAGCCACCTATTCCAGCAGTTGCATTGCTTACTGTAGTAGCAGGCTTTCTACTTTGTCCACCAATAGTATAATCTGCCGTGCTATATACATTGGATACAGGTGCAGAAAAAGCTGGAGTAGCTGCATCTCTTAGTCGTGCTTGCTGTCGTCTTCTTTTTTCACCAGTTTCATCATCTTCATCTGTCCAAGCATATTGACCTTGGGTGATTTCTAGTGTTTCGTTTGCTCTTTGATCAGCATAATATTTATCTTGCTCTGCTTGCCATGCATCTCGTGCTGCTTGCCCTTGAGCAGCTAATGCATTAGCTTCAGCCATAACTCGATCTCTTTCTGATATTTCTACTGCTGTTGGATTTTCAGGAAATCCATTCTGTGCACGTGGAATGAATCTATTAGCATTTTCCATGATGCGTTGCTGGTTCTGATCTAATGGGAGCACTACCATAGGTGAACCATTCAGAGACATCACTAACTCTTCATTTTCTGTACCATCATTAGAGTCTCCTACAATAATAGGATTGCCTAAATTGACACCACCTCTATTGTTTCTGGGAATCCGAGGATTTTTCCCAGTATATCCTGTTCCTGCAGGAGCTGGAGCTGGAGCTGGAGTAAAAGTATCTGGCATAGCTGAACTACCTTGAATACTTTTATCTGGGAAAGGGCCTGTTGCTGTTATTACATCTCTATCTCCTCCCAATATGGGGAATCCTTGGAGCTGGACAGGTAAATCTTCATCTGGAGAACTAGCAAAAGCACCTAAATCTGGTGGTAATGCTGGTGGTTCTGTAGGTGTTGGAGGTGTAGCTGGTGTTGCAGGTGCACTTGCAGATGGAGTTGCAGGAGCTACAGGTTCCGGAAATGAAGCAAAAGCTATCTGAGATGGAGTATATTCTGGTCTATCACCTTCGAAAAACTCTGGTGGTTGATAAGCCATTTCCGCAGCAGGACTCAACTCACTCATCATCTCTTTATAGCTTCGAGCTCTACCAAGTCGCTCTTGAACTAATGATGCCATGCCAGTATATCTATTGACGAAAGCATTTACTTTATCAGCCATTGTCAATTGTCCCATAGGTGACTGTTCACCTGTGAGTGCAAAACTAGCAGCTAGCACATCAGCTGGGTCTTGCATAGCAGTGAATATATTTTGTAATGTTTGTCGTTGTTCAGCTTGTAAATTATTAATAGCAGCTAAGTCATTAGCACGTGCTGCTTCTTCATTGGAGAATGCCTCAAGTATATTTGCATTGTCATCTTGTTTTGCCAAACGCATCAAATTAGCAGCTCTATACAACTCATTAGCTTGTGCCTGTGCTTGTGTAAGATCGTTTTGGATACTATTTTGGATTTCAGCTAGATTGTATTTTTGTACTGTTTGCCATTCTGTGAATGGTATCTTTCCAAATGCATCAGGAGAATGTTGCTTGTATTTACCTAACCCAGTACCATCTGGGTTTATCATCATTATTGGAGTACTTTCAGCAGCTTTCAAATCAGCATCAGTTGCTAAATTACCTGTAGAAGCATTGATGACATATGCAGGAGCTTCTTTATTACTTTTATGAGTAATTTGTAGAATAGATCCATCGCCTACCGCATCAAGTACATAATCACCGCTTCGCAGTAATTCTCCATACTTTTCGTAAACACTTTTATGAACTTTATTGTTTGGATCAAGTAAGTAATCTATTGTCAATCCGGTTCTTGGCACTGAACCAGTTATGATTTGAAACTCACCAGTTGGTGATAATGTGGATTCTGCAGGAAGATTTGCATTCAATGCCCTAGAATAAAGTTCTAATAGCTTGACATCTTTCTCATACGATGCTGGATACGTAGGTGCTGGCCCTTTTCCAGCTTGATATGCTGAATCAGCGTCCCTATAATCTTCTTCAGCTCTCTTGACTCTATCGTAGACTGGATCAACTAGATACCCCACCTGTTCACTAAAAGAAAAATCATTAGGATTCATAGATCGATTTTCAAATGTAATAGGAGGATATTTGCCAGTATTTCGATCGATAGTTGTAAAAATTGAGATTTGAGATGCTATTAAATCGAATAACTGTTCATCACGTAAATCGGGTTTCCATACTTTCTCATCAAGCCCACCGATTCTCATGAGATTTGCATAAATATCGTTTATTCCACTGTTAGGCCCTCTATACTGTAATGACCCTTCAATTGATCCTCCGTTTTTGACTCTAATAATATTGCCATCGTTATCGAACTGAAAAACTATACCGTCGAAAGCAACTATTGGTTTTGCTGGTTTTGGTGGAGCTAATGGAGCTTGTGGAGCTTGTGGAGCTTGTGGAGCTTGTGGAGCTTGTGGAGCTTGTGGAGCTTGTGGAGCTTGTGCCCCTTTTGGTGGAGTTATGGAACCAGTAACATCTGGCACATCTCCACCAGTATCTGAAGCAAATGCATCTAGTGGTGGAGTTTGACCTACTTGACCTGTTTGATTTATTTGCCCTGATTTTACACCTGCTTTAGGCCCTGCTTTAACAGGTGGAGCAAAGTCAACAGCAGTTTCTATAGGCAAATCCTCATCTATTGGCCCTGCTTTAACAGAAGAACGTGGTGGCATAACAGGAGCGTCGTCATCGAATACAGGGCCAGCCTTTACTCCTGCTTTTACAGGTCGTGGTGGCATAACTGGTGCATCATCATCAAATACAGGGCCTGCTTTTACGCCAGCTTTAACAGGGCCAGATTTGATACCTCCCTTTACGGGCGGTGGAGACATAACAGGAGCGTCATCGTCAATGAATCCTCCTTGCCCAGTTGCAGATGGCATTGGAGCAGCAACACCAGATTCTAATATTTCTTCTGGCCCCATAGGTGACGAACCAAATCCACTTTCATTGATATTCTCTGGAGCATCTGCTGCTGACCACAATTCATTATATATTGAATATACTCCACCTTTAGGGATATCAAGTGTTAAGAATGTATCTTGTCCTTTTTCCCAATTTCGTTGAGCTTCTGCTATATCAGATTGACTTGGTTCTCTAGGGCCATCTGGATATCGAAAAGTACCTGCATCATCACCTTTTACGTCTGGGTGTGCTTCTCTCCATGTAGTCCAAGGAAAGAAAGGACTAGCATCTAAATTTTGATTGCGGTCGAGTGCTACAGTAATTGCTGCTACAACTTGATCTACATCATCGCCCTTGATGAGATCTTCGACAGCCCCGAAATAATCGTCATGTATTTTATTTATCTGAAAAAGGCCATATGACCATCTATCTGGCTCTAGATGGGTGTCGCCTATTTCATCTGGAACTTTACCTGATTCGAGTATTGCAATGTTATATAAATTATTTAATATCTGTGCCTGTGTCATATCGAACGCTTGTTCAATATCACGATTAGAATTTTGTTTTTTCCATCGTTCGATACCATTATGGATTACTCTAAATAACTCTTCATTACTTAATGGTTTAGTAGCCTTTGCCATTATGCACCACCTTGATCTAATAACTGTCTAGTAGAAGCTACAGCACCAGTAATTGAAGCATTCAGCATTGCGTACTCTGGATTCGCATATAAGAAATTTGTATATTCATCATATTTATCTGCCGTATCTTGGGCAATATTTTGGATACCTTCTCCAGAAAAGAAATAATTATTAGTTTCACTAAGTCTCAACGCTTGACGTGCAGCCAAACGTGCTCCTCTTCGTATTACTCTGTCGCTAGATTCACCTGCCATTATTGAAACTGCCTTGCTGCTTGATCTACTTGAGCATTCATTCGAGCATCAGAAACTATAGGTTCTGTAGGATTCCCTAACTCATCTACTGTAGTCAATGCCTGTTCATCTCCCATTGGTTGTTGCGGATTTGAAGGATCTTGTGCTCCCATAATTCGCATCACTTCTTGTCCAATTTCACCCAATCCAGCTAATGCAACCAATGTTTGTACATTAGCCATAGCTGGTGAACGCATCAAATCTTCGATAGATCGTTCATCTTGTTCTTGTGTTGGGTCATCTATACCCATTTTATCCATAGCTGTACGTTCTGATAATCCCGGCATAATCCTATAAAGATCAGCCCATAGCCTTGCTTTACGTGCATTAATCATAGTTTCATCTGTAGTTTCAAATGTCACATTCGTGTAATAATAACTATCGATATCACTAGGCTTCAAAGTTGTTTCTGATGGTGTATTAGAAAAAGATCCATATAGCGTTACTTCTGTTTCTAATACATGTTCTATGTCCATCAATACCCATGAGTTTATTTTTTGTACTGCTCTTTGCAATGCAGAGACTGGGCCAGTGAGTTTTGTAGCAGAGTTACGTAGCAACATATCACTTTCAGTTGCGGACTCTACTCCTACTAATGGTGAACCACCTAGTGCACCAAACTTAGATGCTTCATCTGCATAGCTATTGACACGTTGTAATCCTTGAATAAGTGTCAGTGGAGCTTCACCCCAGCGTAATATATCAACATTTTGATCAGGTCGTAAGTTCAAATGACTGCCGGGGCCTAATCTAAATTCTTTTTCTCCATCTTCTAGCTCTTCCATGTTTGTTGTAACTAGAGCTGGGAACACATACATACGTAGCCATGCTTCCATTTCAGTAAGGAAACGTGCTTCAGAGGTTAGTACTGATCGAATAGGACGAAGTATAGAAGCATATCTATCTTCAGGTTTATTATCACCATCAACTTCACCATAGCCGGGATCTACAATTGCATAGGGAACGTAACCATTATAGTCAGGTATTTCATCAGTAGATTCTTTTGTTTCCCAAGAGTACGGATTAGATGCTTCATGGATCAGATCCCCTTCTACCCATACCATATAATGGCCGGGATCAGTTTTATAAGGCTTAGTCCACATTTCTACGTATTGTAATTTACGCATCGGATCGCCTAGTCCGTATTCATCTTCTAGTTCTGGATAACGAACACATAAATCACCTGAGTATATTTCGTACTCTTCATATACATATTGCGGTTCCCAAGGATTACTTGGATCTTCAAATATATTTTCTGGAGGACAAACATCAATATTCCACAAAAATCTTGACTTAGCTATTCTTTTAACTGCATTGCGGAATTTTCTTTTTTCTGATGATGTAGAATTTTCTGGTAAATCAGGTAGTAAATCAAACTTCAAAGTTTTCTTTAGTACCATCTTTCCTCTAATAAGTTTCTTCTTTCCTCTATCTAGAGGTGCACCTTGATCTTCATGTACTCTTGCCCACCACATATCATGGAAACGTCTTTGATTCTCAGCATGTTCCCTTGCAGCCTCTTGGGAATCATTAGATGCACGAATAGGTACATAGGTTCTTGGTGAAGTAAGAATATGATCTGCTGCATTAACAACAGCATTATATGCAGTTGGAGGTACTGTAGGTGCTAATCCTTCATCCATCCATTCATCAGGTATGATTGTTCTGGCAAAATTTCCAGTAATGAGATCATCATCTATTTGGAACTCAGCAAGTAACTGGCCGTATACACTACTTTTCAAATGTTGAAATCTTTTGTATGCATCATCGGCATTCATATTCATGCGACACCTGTCAAGAATCTACGCTTTGGCTTATTGCTAAACGTAATATATTTTTTATTAGACACGATTTTACGTGGCTGTCGTTGCTTGGCTAGTAATACTGTCAAGCCAGCAGCCATTACGCAATCATCAAAATATCCGGGAGGTGCAGAATATTGTATATTCCCTCCTGCCAATACTTTCCCTTCAAACAACTTCAACTCACGTCTTAGCTGTTCGTCGTCATAAGGAAAGTGTACACGTCCATGTTCAACTTCTGCAACTAGTGTTGAGACTAATTGTGCTTTTGATTGAGTAGTAAATTTAAAAGAAGTAATGTGACACCCTTCATCAATGAGAATATCTTTTACAGCTTCTCCTACACCAGTTGCATCCATATGAATAGTTTGACATTTATATTCTTGATACATACTGGCAATACGTGGGCCAAGTGCTGTATATGACAATCCATTAAATCTATCACTAGCAACAATTGACATGTCTTTGATGTCAATAATATACGCTACTGTATAGTCGTGTTGCTTTGCTACATCCAATCCCATTAAATAGTGTTTACCTTTTTGCCATGGCTGGAGTTTACTATCAAAGCAGTCGTCAATATTTTTGAAAACTTTACCTTCTGATTCAGCCCATTCAGCCAAAAAACGCTGTCGGAACTCGATTTCTGGGTACTCCAGTCGTGCTTCCTCAACGACACTTGGATCGATGGCAGGATTGGCAGTAGTAGGAACTGAGAATGAATAATAATCTTTATCTTCTTCTAATGAAGACTGGCCACGTTCCCAATATGATCGAAACCAGTTATTACTCTGTGGCACTCCTATTGCGATTAGCCGTCCATTTGAGTCAGTTAGTGCTGGCATAAATTCATTACGTGCAGTATCAGGTACATCATGGGCCTCATCTACTATAGCTGCAGTTACTCTATCACCCTGTAGCGAGACTTCGTTGTCTGCAGATTTAGCTTGAATACGTGCTCCTGTTTTTAACTCAATAAGCCTACGTTCTTTGTTGTAATATGACACCATTTCGTTTAAAGGTGGTGCATTGCCTGATGTAGGATCGCCGATACAGGACTTAACAAACGGTTCCCACACCCTCATAGTTAGTTCATAGTTCGGTGCAACGATATATACGAGGGGTTGGTGAGTAGCTCCTGCAACAATTGTTGGTGGCCGAGCTAATTCTCGCCACGCTTCAGCTACAATCGCAGTAGATTTACCAGCACGACGACCACATGCAGCTATAATTCTATTTTCAGGTCTGGCATGAATGTGCTCTGCTTGCCATAGGAATGGTTTATACCCACCATCACCGAATGCAGTAAGTAAATCCCATATATCAGGACGTACATAGTTAATCATATAGTAGTTTATCCGCTGATTTTTCGCAGTATTTGAGGGAATCGTGGTATGCCTGCATCATGCCACACCAATATGCTATCTGTGACTGTTCTGATAGGGACTCGAACGGACGCTCTTCTTCCATTTTGTCTTTAAAAATATCCCAATCGAATTTTGTAGCGTCAACATCACCTTCAATGAGTAAAATGAGCTGTGCAACCTCAGAACGCATCCACCTAATTGCTTCTTCCATACCCTTGATACCGTCAAGTTTCATGGTTTCCATAATTTGTCAGATATTCTCCGCCTCCATGTCGATGATTATATCATTATTCTGTACATTTTGTTCTTCAACCTGTGCCATTCTCGTGCCAGCGAAGCTGGCAAAAAAATTTGCGAGAACATCGGCGTTTTGCGTTTCCCTAGATTCACGAGGTTTACCAAATAATCGATCAAAAAAATAAATTTGGGCTTTTGTGTCACCAGTCATGGCAGAACTAATCAAAGAGTCGTACACAGCATCAGCGTCAGTAGGGCCACGTTCTTCAAAAATTGAAGTCCATGCCTTTTTACGAGTATCGTTTACTACTAGAGGAGCACCAGTCCCCTTGACGCTTACGCCTCTCCCCACATCCCTTAGAATAGGGGTAGGTTTACCCGGAAAAATGCTAAGTCGCCCGTCCCGAACAGAATCTACAACTTCTTTATAGGTACGGTCGCCATAATCCCTTGCAGGATCAAGCAATGCAATCAAATCTTCTATCTCTTGGTTCTCCATGCAACATATATACCATCTATTGTCCATCTATGCAAGGCCACTAAGGAGGCATCATGTGACTTTGTCGCTGATCACCCCCCACTACATACAAGCACGATGGCAAGTCTGGTACCCCTACCCCTGTGGTCGCCCGTGGAATACTGTGATGCCTTAATTTCGTTCCTACTGGTGGGCAACAAAGGTGGGTCACGGTCACTGTTTTTATTCCTACTAGGGCACAGTACAGTCACGAGGGGGCCCGAACCCCTCGGCAAACAGTGACCGCACCAGCAGCCACATCGAGTGGCTGCTCCATTTCCCCTGTACACCACGTGCGAGGGCTCCATCGGAGGTTACGGAGCTACAAGCCACAAAGCTACAGACACCGTGGTCTCAAACAAAGTAAAAGGATAGGTGCTGCTAAGCAACTTAAGGAGCACACAGCTAGTACAATACAGGGAAAATGTATCTAGTACTGTCAGTAGCTGTATACATAGATGATAAGGACTGCGAAGATGGTGGGGAGCGGAGTGCTCTTCCGAGCAATGAAAACTGCTGCATAAGGGCAGCAGATGATCTTTCGTGCCATCGTGTAAAGATATTGGCTAATCATACGTCCTTGACCCCAAAAAGGCAAATTCTGAAACCGTGTCTCGGACATCTTAGTTTTGGGGATAAGGGAGCAAAACTAAGAGCAGCTACTACTGACAGCAAATATGAAATTTGCTGTTTGGGACACGGTTATCAGAACTGTGGAGTACCACAGCCCCAAGGGGTTCACCTTTTTGGGGCCTCTCTCTCTATCAATCATCTTTTTTCAAGTCTAGCGGATCACTGATGGCAAAGTTCAACACTTACTACAAATCTGTTCCCACTGCAACAGCGAATACCAAAACCAAATCACCCTTGTCAAAAACTTTTTGGGGATTTTTTTGCGGAAGCGGAGGGGAAGGGAGGGAGGCAAAAAATTCCCCAAAAAGTGAAATGAATTTTTGACAAGGGCTTCGGGGTGAGTACACCCTGATTTGATTTTGGTCTTCTTGGCGTAGCTTGAAAAAATATGATTAGAGAGATTATATAGAAAAGCTAGAAAGAATTGAGGAATAGAAAATGAGAAGTATAGATAGGTTGATGGATTGGTTTGAGGTGGATATAGCTAGTAATAAAATCCCAAAAAGCAAGCTAGATGGAATTATCAAAAGGCATGATTGGTTACTGCGTCCTGATGAAGAACGTCCTTCTGAGTTATGGTGGAATTGTTTACAAAGTAAATGGGATCTAGGTGGAAAGAATACTGGCTGGAAGTTGTTTATCTATAATGATGGAGTAAGAAATCCTGAATTTGTAGATGATGATGGAAATATGAGAACTGCGATGGAAAACGAACTTCCGAAGAATGCAGATAGAAGGTATGGTGAAGCTATCTTGGGAAGAGTCTTCCAAATCATAGAAGCTGGATATAAATTACATCCTGAATATGAAGGTAAATGGTGGAACGAGATAAAAGATCAAGTTTTCTTACCAACTAAAGATCAAATGGACGACATGTTGCTAAATGATGGAGAAATCGAAATTTCCTTCTCTAAAATGAGAGATGAAAGAACTGATGATAATCCTGAAAGAAAGGTAAATCCAGATGTACATGTAGATCCTGATGATGCTTATCTGATTAGTGATGAAGCTAGAGCTTTTATAGAAAAGTTCAAACCAACTGAAGAAAAACATTTCTACAGATTGAAGATAGGAATGACTGATAAGGAAGCTCTAGAAGATCAATATAGTTGGTATCTTCTAACGCAACCTTGGAATGACTATGCTACAAAGAAAGTAACAGATTCTGGTTTATTGGCTAAGTTCAAACAGAAAATAGCTAAACCTAATCCAAACGCAGTACCTAAAGATAGTACTGAATGTGAGAAGGGAGGTTCTCACGAGTGGGTAACCTCACTAGATGCAGGTTTAGAGAAAGATGATGGTAAATCATTGCAGGTATGTCGCAAGTGTCGAAAGTATGCGGTGTAAACATAGTTCTGGGGAGCTACCGAGTAGCTCCCCCACCACAGCTTACGCTTGTGGCGAAGGGGCTTGGCCTGCTGGCCAAGCCCCTTTCGGGGCATGGCTGCCAATGAAACTGTTGCACTATGCAACAGTTGCTAAACAACAACAAAAAAAATCATAGCATTTTTTTAGTTGCATACAAAGGAAACGGCTGCACTATGCAGCCGCTACCGCCACAACCGCAACCATGATGCGGGGCATCATGCTAGCGAAAAACCAACAACAAAGTTTAGCATAACAAAAGTGAAAGCACATGCTCGCATAGTGCATATAAAGGAGGCCGCAATGACTGTTGTAAAAGAATATAACCCAAGTACCATGCCACATACACACGTACGTGCAGTAGCACATGGTTTTGGTAGACCAAATCACAAGGAATATACGTTTGAACGTAAGGAAGCATACCTTGACTGGCTTGACAAGGAACATGGTAATCATCCTACTGACTGGCAACCTGAAGAACCTAACAAGTTTTATACAGGTATAGTGTTTGAACTACCTGACTCGGAACAGCTAGCCAAGTTAGTAGCTGAATACGAGAATGACAAAGATACATGCTGGGTACGTAGCATTACCTATGCAGCACACTCATGTACGTTCCAGTGTGCAATACAACAAGAGAAGTATGGAACATCTATCTGCGAACTGGACACGACACGTGGTCCAATAGATGTTATAATAGAACTTGATGATTGGGTATGCGACGCTGAGGTAAAAGAGAATGAAGAAGAAGTACAAGCACAGTTTCTAAATGAACTGTATCCCGATAATCAAACAGTACTATGACAATCATATCCCCTCGCTTTCGTCAACCCGCAAGGGGTTGACTTCAGCTCGTTGATATGATTTGTTTTGGTTTTGTATTGGTAATATTCCCGTTGGATAAACACGTGCACATCCCCCGTGCCCCGGAGTTTATCCTATGCACAATGTAAGAGTTAGTGAAACTGGGAAGCTAACCGCCAATACAAACAGTAGGCAATATTCCTGTTGTCTAAGCCTGACATATCCACTCCCTTTAGGGAGTAACCGCGAGGCATGAGATGTCGGTATACTTAGCAGTTATAAAAAATGTAAGAGTCAGGTACTAATAGGAAGCTGACCGCCTACACATGAGAGCTTGACCCTATGGCTGGGGAGCATGGGGTTGAGCTCTCACCAAATAGAAAGAAAGGAGGTAATGATGACATCTATAGCTACATGGGGAATTGATAGGGTGAACTTTGATTCCTTAGACAACGATGCTGATAGTACATGGCAACATGTAATGTATATGCGTGCAGCGGAGAGTCCTGATACTCAACTGCGTGTGTACATGTCAGAAGAAGAACTTGTAGAACTATATGAAACACTACATGCATTCATACATGCACAAGTATTCATGGTTGAACAGGAACTTAGTGATGACACTATCAACATAAGAGTCAATCCGAAACTACTGGAACAATATGTTGCAATCAAGAATGGAAAAGTTCATGTCGAAGCATAACTTAGATGAAGAGAATGATTGGGCTAAGCGTGAACGTGAACTTGATGCATTCCGAGAAGTATTAGATGAGTTCTTAGAAACTGTGCCTAATGCATTGTTAACTAAGGGTGTAGTCAATAAGTTCAGAAACTTTCTGAACGATAAAGTAGATAAAGGTTGGAAACCATGAGTGATCCACATGTGAATGATGAATGGAACCAACGAGTTGAAGAAGCAGTAGGAGATTTGTTGATAGAGATAGAAGAATCTATCGATGAAATCTTCAAGAACACATGGAAGGAACTCTTTGGTTACAGTAAAGAGTACTTCCAAGAAAAAGAAAGTGAGGCACAAGATGCCAGCTGACATTGAGAAACTAATATATGTAAAAGAGGAAGGTGTGCCATGGCATGGACTAGGTACAGGAACAAATGGATACACCACATCCCAACAGTTGTTAGAGGAACATAGGTTGGATTGGAATGTAGAAAAGAGTCCAGTTCAGTATACAGCTGATGAATGGATTGATGGATTTGAAGTACCTAATCGATACGTACTGTATAGAGATGTTGATGCTCAGCCACTTGGTATTGTAGGCCCTAACTACCAGCCAGATGCACCCAAGGATATCTTCAAGTATGCAGACGAGCTGGTGCCGGACGGTATAGCACGTTGGGCTACTGCAGGTACACTATGGAACGGTGGTTTCCCTAGATTCTTTGCAACCATGAAGTTAGAAAAGGATTGGCATATACGTGGTGAAGAACATCAACAGTATTTGTTATTCCATACTGATTACAATGGACAGTACTCACTCCAAATCCTAGGTACTAATGTACGTGTGGTGTGTCGTAACACTACCGACTTAGCATTAGGTAAGAGAGATGAGTATGGTAACAGACTCAACACTGGTGTACGTATCAAGCACAATGCTGCAGATAGAGAAGGGTTGATAGAGGAATCCTTGAAGCAAGTAAGCATAGTAACTGCACAAATGGAACGCTTTGCTGACTGGGCTGAAGGCTACGGCAATCTCCCACGGATAGATGAAAACTTACATGGTCATGGAACATTAGGTATTGTATCTAATGATCCTAGGATCGATAAAGTGTTAGAGATT
>VTLG01009678.1_pt1 | contig 22174 bp, 36 predicted proteins | sample 4694571 | NCBI WGS metagenome assembly VTLG01 (sample SAMN12604809, study PRJNA352737) | marine metagenome | biome: ENVO:00000447; feature: ENVO:00000209|ENVO:00000569|ENVO:01000036; material: ENVO:00002151; isolation source: viral sequences binned using virsorter ... | reverse complement strand
CATACTTAGGCGGCACGGGCCAACCTCGCTCCTTACAGATGCCTTTTACGTAATAGCCTTCATTAGCAGGTAAACCATAAGCATATTGTGGCATCTTATCAGGCTGTCCTAAGTTACCTGCTATTTCTTTGGCCTCTTTAAGTGTTCTAATAAACATATTCTCTCTCCTTAAATACAAACTGGGCTACACTGTAACAGTGCAACCCAGTTCATATCCTTTCATGTTAAACCGTGATTAAGCATAAGATAAATGCAAGTGAAATTAAACCAATGTAGAAATATACATAATGCATTAAGCAGCAGCAGTTTCTACAAGATCATTCCATGCCTTACTATTTAACCATTTGCCTACTTGAGACTGACGATTAAGCAATGTCACCCCTTCGTGACTATTACCTGTATCTCGTACAGGAAATAATCCGTCAGTATGACTTGCATAATTAGTCAGAGTAGACACAACAGCCCAAAGATTACGACCTCGAATAGACATCTCCTCTTTAAACTGTTCATTTAGTCTCTGAGCATTTCTCTCTGACACACCGGATAGTTTCTCAAAGAACTCTGAAACATATGGCACTAGAACAGGTGTTTCAGCATACCCCTGTAATCGAGCCATCTCTATTTCATAGTCCTTTAGTCCACTGTCCATGTAACCCAGAAAATTATCAAGAGCAAAGCCGGAAGTACGTTTACGACTATTAGCCTGATACTGTCCAGAAATAAGACCATTAGTACAGAAACTGTCAATATTACCGAAGATAACAGTAGCCTTTGTACTACCATCAAAACAATTCCAAGCAATAACACGGAATGTTAATGTCGTACTATGAGACTTTGATTCTATCGTACTATTAATAGATTCAAATATGTACTCTCGTATAACAGAACTGCCCAAATGAGATACAGAGTCCTTAACCTTTACTTTAAGCAGTTGATCCGCAGTAAAGTATTCAGTTAACTTCTCTTGTATGCCCTCAAAGAACGGACGGTTATTAACAAGTGTGTAACTGCCCTCTTTATGAACACCCAGACAGTCATTATTGTCATTACGATAGACACCTGAGAATGAACCAGCACGAGGGCCAACTTCATATTCTGCTAACCCAGCATTACGAGCATACAATGGTTCCATACGAGTCTCAAAGAATACGTCTGGATTCTCTGTAAAGATAGGCTGATTACTGGGATAAGTACTTAGTGGAAAATTATCTAGCATAATTAATTACTCCTTTTTGAGTAGCTAGATTGAGATTTGTTAGAATCAAAGTGATGTTCTCTACCATTCAAGAAATCATTTATATCATCTAACGTTAAACTGGTAATTGGTTTACCAGCTACACTGGATACTTCATCCTGTATTATGAATGGAATATCCGAATGTTTCGTGTAGTTAAACCGATGGGGATTTGTCTGTATAAACAGATCCCTCATTAACTGAACATATGTCTTCATGCTAAATCACTATACGCAGGGCCAAGTTTTCTCTTGTACCATGTGCCATCTCTACGACTAATAGGATACCAGATAGTAAGGTCTATACTGCGCGGCCTCTTAACAATGTCAGAGGATACAGGATCAGTGAATATCCATTTGCCTTCAATGTACTCTCTAGCCTTAGCTAATGATTTAAAGAAATATCCGTCATAGAACCACAGAGCAGACTTGCCATTCTGTACTCGCTCATAAAGAGGACGGAACATATTACGAGTGTCACTTTTGATACTAATCATCTACAGAGTCCTCCTGCATAGCTCTCTGTAGCTCCTGTCGAATGGTATTTATAACCACACCAACAGCAGTCAGTACTGTCATACCCTCACTACCAGCACCATCTGAAAGCATCTTGGCATATTGAAAAGCTTCCTCTACTGTCTTCCTATGACCACATAAAGGCAGAACTAACTGGTCACGGATAACAGCTACCCTGTCCAGTTTACGACTTGAACTATTACAATCCCGTAACAGTTCGTTTATATAGGCTTCTGTATCCTTTTTATTCATACTTCTTCTCCTCTCCATAAAAACAGATAGGCTCAACAGTTGCATTCTCTAGCCATTGTTTCTGTAGTTTCTCTGCAAATGTAAACTGTGACCATTTTACCGAGTCCATATCACTCCATGCACTCAGCATCTCAAATACTTGTGTAGGGGTTTTGCATATCTTCTTATCATGCCCCTTGTCACCTGTTAACATAACAAGCCAGAATATTTCAATCATCGTGTCTCTCCTTTATAAAGATGGTTAACTAATACGTCAGTCAAATCTTTTATGATAAGCTTGACTCGCCTTATTTCACTGTTCAATGGGGATATCTTAATACGGGGTTTACTTCTAACGTCACCCTCCCAATGAGTCAGTCTCAACTTAGTAGCTTCAAGTCCTGTAAGGTACAGTCTGGCGGCTTTAAGATGTGTCATGTGTCTATCCCTCCCAGTTCCAGTTGCCTTTGCCATATTCAAGATCCGCAAGTTTATCCTGTAATGTGCGATATTCCCCGTAGAGCCTAGACCATTGAGCTTGCCAATGATCGACTGCGTTCTTGTCCACTATGCCATGCCAGACATTGCTGATGGTATCAATCTTGGAACTGCAAAAGTCCATGTACGTCTCTAGCTCAGTGAGTCTCACATGGGTCTTGGCCCATTCAGGATGGTTCTTAGTAACTACTTGATCTAATCTAGTCATGTCTAACTTCTCCTTATGTGTGAATTTGCATCGTGCGGTAAACCTACGCGAAAACGCCGCGAACTTCAACAAAAATTTTTACCCCTATGGAACAGTGTTGGCAAAGTTTTTTTTTCTGTGTTGCAAAAATGTCACAACCATATAAGTCTAAACGATATAGTTTAACTGACAGTTTAACTTCTATACCGAAATGCCGCGATTTGAGGTCAAATGGGTGGGAATAGCTACAGGTTACAGCCTTGTAACTGGTAAACAGAATTTTACATAACTGAACTGGTTTGTATCAAACTAGAACCAGTTTAGGTTCAGATAGACACTTTACACATCTATTAGACTGAACACTGTACCCTGTACACTGTACCCTGTAAAAGGCACATAGCTGGCGCGTCGGCTCAGATTCAGACCCATACTAAGTACTTGCAATACTTATATAAATACCTATTATGTGACTTGGCAATTACGCCGTAACTAGTCATTTAAAGGAGATTTTAAAATGGCTGACAAGAAAGAGAAAGTTCCCTTCATTAACCTACCGACACACAATGCACCTGCTGACGTGCAAGAAATGTTGAGTGATTATGCTGCGGCAAAACGTGCCATAGAAACTCACTTCACTACATTACTTCCGGCGGCAGGGTATGAACTCAAACCTAATCACGAATGGAAATGGTCAATTAGAGTGCTGAAAGATAACAGCGTGACCGTAGCCGTTCAACAGTTTGAGATCTCACAAGGTTCCGGCCTAGTTCTGGATCTCTTCGCAACGGAAGGTTAGTCGTCAAGGGAAACGGGGAGCCGAGAAAGGCGGCTCCCCAATCTCCTTCCCATAAGAAAATTTAAACGCAGAGCTAGCCTCGCGTCGGCTCGCAAGCTCGCCTCTCACCCCAATTGACACTAATACATATATATGCAGAATACATCTTGTCGCCGTCGAGTACGGCATAACAGTCATTTATAAGGAGATTTAAAAATGGCTACGAAAGAAAAAGTACCTTTTATAAACCTACCTACTCACAACGCTCCAGCGGAAGTGCAAGATATGCTTGCCGCTTATGCCGCTTCAAAGCGCAACATTGAAGAACACTTTACGACATTGTTGCCGGAAGCTGGTTATGAGTTAAAGCCAAACCATGAGTGGAAGTGGTCGATACGTGTACTGAAAGATAACAGTGTGACAGTTGCAGTACAGCAATTCGAGATCTCACAAGGTTCCGGCTTGGTAGTTGATTTGTTCGCATAGGTAGGTTGGGGATAAGGGGTGGCTCAGAAAGGGGCCACTCCAACCCTCTTATAGACAGGGATTAAACGCAGAAGTAGCTTCGCGTCGGCTCGCAAGCTCGCCTCTAATCCGAAGTGGACAAATACTTATACTTATATATTATGTCCTCAACATTAACTTAATTGGAGAGAAACAAATGGCTAGAATTAACATGTACGGTAAAACACGGGACGTAACAAAACCTTATGCAATTTATGTACAAGGTGATTACGAAATTCGTGTCTTAAAAACTTATAGAAATCCAGAGAATGAACGAAAACGCGAGAATAGCCAGTTCATTCGATGGTTTACTGCTGCTAAATCACCAGCCACAACACACGGTAGTTTTGACATGGGTGACATGCCTAAAGACGCGGTGTTAGAAGGGACACGCTTAGTTTACGCCGAACTAGAATGGGTTGAGGACTACGCCCGAAACGGCGACGAAGCGGCAGGTGCGGCGGCTGGCTGGCGAAACGGTTTGGACAAATGGAACAAATAGACTGACGTTTCCTCCCTAAACTTAGCCCCCCAGAAATGGGGGGTTTTTTTTGAGGGGGGAGGGGGAAAAAACGCACCGCGTTACTTAATAGGGAATAGACACTCTCTTGAATTTCAAAATTTTGGAATTTTACATTTTTACACTACTTGTTCTTATATATAGCAGATACGTCTTCTTCAACCATTTCTGAAATAAGATTCTCAAAAGTGTACAACCTTTTCCACCCGAACTTCTTTTCTGCCTTAGACGGATCTCCACATAGAACATCTACTTCGGCTGGGCGGTAGAAGTCGGGATTAACTTTTACAATCAGATCTCCTCTGCTGTTGTATCCTTGTTCGTTCTTTTCTGTACCGCCCCAGAGAACCGTTTCTCCTATATATTTAAACGCTGTTTCCACCAGTTGCCTTATTGAATGTGTTTCTCCTGTAGCCAGAATGTAGTCGTCGGATTCCTGTTCCTGCATCATCTGCCACATACCTTTGACATAATCTTTGGAATGACCCCAATCCCGTTTAGAATCCATGTTTCCAAGTTCGATAGGGTCTTTTCTGTCACGTGCGTACATTTCTGCAACAGCTTTGGTTATCTTACGTGTAACAAAGTTCTCACCTCTTAAAGGACTTTCATGGTTAAACAGGATACCGTTACACCCGAACATACCGTAAGCTTCCCGGTAGTTCTTGATTGCCCAGTACGCATATAACTTTGACACACCATAAGGACTACGGGGATAAAAAGGTGTTTTCTCTGTTTGGGGTGTTTCCTGTACCTTTCCAAACAGTTCACTGGTACTGGCTTGGTATATCTTTGTGTCCATGTCGAGATTAAGAGTACGAACACAGTCAATTATTCTCATAGTTCCAAGAGCGTTTATATCTCCTGTACTTACCGGAATGTCAAAACTTATCCCGACATCGGACTGCGCTCCAAGATTGTAGATCTCGTCAGGCTTTATGTCACGTAGCATACTGAGAAGACTATTTGTATCCGTAAGATCCCCATAAAACGGAATGAAATTAGTGTGATCTATGAAATGGGAGATGTTGTCTCTGTTAGGAGTACTGGATCTCCTTACCAATCCGTAGACTTTATATTGTGTATTTAGAAGCAATTCGGAAAGATAAGCTCCATCCTGACCTGTTACTCCTGTAACCAGTGCTACCTTTTGTTTTGCCATCTCAGTGTCCTAATTCGGCATTAAGTTTTAAAGCTTCGTCATAGGTCATACAGCGAAGTTCCATAATACCTACTAACTTCATGCCCATATTGTTTTTAATAGCTTCGTGAATTTTATCAAAATCTTTCCAGATAACTTCGTGACAAGCTTCCTTTGTAGCATAGCTCTGAGTCCACTGAAGCCACCCTGTATCAGGGGTCATAATGGTATGAACAAGAGCGGTTATAAAGAATGCTTTAATCATACAAGTGTTATAGAAGGAAAAAGGAAAAAGGTCAAGCACTTGACAAAAACATTGATTTGATCTATGTTAATAATCTCTCTCCTTTGTGTGGGCAGGGATGGTTCCTTTCTTAAACAAGCCGTCCCTGCCTTTCTTTTTTCGGCTTGGTGAATCAGAGGGTTGACAAACCTGAAACTAATTGATACAATCTGTATCAAGAGAAACAACTGAATTAGAATGTTTCAATGTTAAATTCATTTTGTTAAATTAGTAACTACCTGATACAATTTGTTACATGACGACAAATGATCCGAAACCTCACATCATTTATGGTAAACTAACAAACGACGAATTAACTTCTCTTATTCGTGTTACGGCACAAGGGCGACAACAAACTTCAGCAGGACAGGATTTGATAGAGATGCGGCGAGAGGCACAGCGTCGCAGAGAAGGACGGGTTGCACGATGCGCCCGAAACAACTATACTGAAGAAGAAATGTTAGAACGTGCCGAAAAAGCTCCCAACTTTAAACCGGGAAACTTCATAGCAGGGATGTCTCCGAAGCAGGAGAAGTTCTGCATGGAATATATTGCAACGGGTGACAGTCTGACCGCTTATAAGGCAGCAGGATATGCGCCCGGTAAGAACCACGCCGATACCCGTCGCCGCGCCGGAACTCTTCTGAAAAATCCGAAGATAGAGCAGCGCATCAATGACCTTCGTGAAGTCGCACTGGATCGTATGGCGTGGAGTGCGGATCACGTTCTGCAAAGATTGGACGAAGTTTACCAACATGCGTTGTCTAACGGAGACTACACCAACGCGAATCGTTCCGTCGAAAATGTAGCGAAACATCTCGGAATGTTTGTGGACAGATCCGAACAGCGTATAAAGATGGGATCACTGGGAGACAGTGATGAAAAAGAAAAGGTACAGAATGATATTGAACGCCTTGCTGAAATTGCAGGGTTCAAAGTTATTGAAGGCGGTAAACAAAAAAACGGAACAACAGACAATGAATAATACGGACTTTGAAGCTTTTATAGACTCTACGGAAAAGGACACGAAGAAGGCACGTAAAGTTGCTCCAAGACGTTTGTCGTTTGCCGGGTCTATACCTTATAATGAACTAAACTACTCTCCCGGTTCGATGGGATACCATCAGGCTATGGACAGAGTGGAGTTTACAATTGAGAATTGGCATAGTCACGTGTGTTCTCATCCCGTATTCAAGAACCCTGATCCTGAACTGGATAAGATTAGAGAAACACTGGTTGACGCGGCTCATTCTTTGTTTGAAGTTTATAACGCACTTGGTTCTTTGCAGTTTCAAAGGGGTTTTGAAGAGCCTACCACATCGTATAATAAGTTGGGAGTTCACTAAGTAAAATGAAACAGACACCGGATTCAAAACAACTTGACAAGATCGTAGGTCGTCCAACGGGACAAGGCTACGGAGCGGCACGGAAAGGCCCGAATGTTATTGGTCCTGAAACAAATGTTGTCGTGGATGAAAACTATTCTCAGCCAAAATCTTTTAAAGTAAAGAAAGGCGGTTAAAGCCCGATGCCAGCCCTATCAAAAGTACAGTTAGAAACTAAGAAGAAAAAGAGAGAGAAAAGGCTACAGGACGCACGGAATCGAATAGATCTTAATCTCGGTAAAGGCAAAAGAACAGCTAAATCACCTGTCAGTAAGAAGAAGCCTGTTGATCGGTACAGACGCACGGGTGGATTCGGTATGTCTCAAGGACAGAAAACAAAAATCGATCTTGAAAAGAAAAAGAAACGGGACGCTGCAATAGCGAAACGTGAAGCGTCAAAACCCACAGATCGAATCCACAGTCCTACAAAAACTGAAAAACCTAAATTATCAAGACGACAGCTTACAGAACAAAGAGCCGCTAAATCCAGACCTAAGATAAAGGAACAGGCTAAACAGTTAAAGATAAAGGCTGAAGATAAGTCAAAATTTGTTGAAGGCGGTCTTAGAGCGGCACAGAAAAGAGCGCAAGAGAATGTTGGAACGGCAGCTTCGTTGCTTATTGGTGGTCCAGCTTTGGGGTTGGGAATTAAAGCAGTTTCAGGGGGTTTCAAATTAGGTGACAAAATTTACAAAACTGTGAGTGCAGCGCGGAACGCAGCAAATAAAGCTAAAAAACTTAGACAGAAAGAAGCCCTGAAGAAAACCAAAGAAGCGGAAGCTCAAAGGAAAAAATTAGAAGCAGCTAACAAGCGTAAAAAGACTAAAGGACCGAAAGTATCAGCACAAACAAAAGGTGGAAGAGGAAAAGTAACAGAAAAACCCGGTGAGCGTCAGACGTGGTTGCAGAAACTTAAAGAACAAAGACAAGCTAGAGCTAAAAAGAAAGCAGATGCCAAAAAGAAAACGGAGGCTCAAGCTAAAAAAGATGCCAAGAAAAAAGATAACGGACGAACTTCTTCTGAAAAGACATTGGATGCTGCAACAGCGCATCAAAGACGAGTAGGAGAAGCGGCTACTAAAGGCAGAGGTAAAGGTACAGGCACGTCAACAACAACGAAACCAAAACCAACGGTATCTTTAAAAGACAGAATACTTGCCCGTCCTATAAATACAAAAACAGGTAAACCATACGGGACAAAAAGTACCCAGTATAAAAACTGGAGAAATAAAGTAGATAAGTATAAGGCAAGAGGAAAAGGAGCAGCTAAGTTAGGTGCGGCAGGTGCGGCTGGTTACGGACTGTCTGAACTGTTGAGAGATCGTAAGCCGGGACAGAAACCTAAACCACCAACTGACAGATTTCAAGGTGCTGTGAAAACTACGGCAAAACCGAAGACGAAAACAACTTCATCTCAACCACCAGCTTCAGCAAGAAAAGAATATGTAAGCCCAAAAACAAAAATTAATGGCATGATGGCTCCAGTAGACAGGGGTAAACCCGGAAGAACTATAGGAACTCAGGCAGGAGGAAAAGGACCATCTGTAAAGGGACAGGTTGATCCAACTGCTGTCGGACCCGGACCTAAAGTTCCTGCAAAGTATACTTCAGCAGACTATAAAGATTTTCTTAGCAGTCGCGGAGGTATAAAAGGTTTTCAACGTAATCTGTTTGGAAAGAACAAGACTTTAGAAGAAGGAACTAAAAGAGCTAGAGAGGCTTACGACGAAGAACAAAGAGATCGTAAACGTGATCCTGATAAATATCAATATGGAGCAGGTCGAAGATCTAAGCTTAAAAAAGGAGGAGTAGTTGGAAAATCAAAAGGTGGAATGGTTCGCTTTTCAACAGGTGGGCGTGTTTTAGACACGTATGACTACAACTAAAATCTAAACTATGGAGAACTTTTAAAAATGCCTTCACGATATGGAATGAACAGGGATGCACTTTCACCAGCGGAAATGGCCCGTTCCGGTACGATGAGCGAAGCTATACGGCGACAGAACATGGGCATGGCACGTGGTGGTACGGTTATTGACGGATACGACTACGGAAAGAAAAAGAAAAAGAAGAAAAGTAAAAACACCAAACGAATGAACCGTCTTGAAGAGTTGGGACGTGTTGATGCTGAAAGAGGCAAGTCTCGTAAAGGAAAGAAGAATCTTAAAGCTGAGAAGAAACGTATCATTCGGGAATTGAAAAAAAGGAAGGCTTAAACATGCCGCAAGTAGGAAGTACACATTTTCCATATAATGCTGCTGGTCGTAAAGCTGCTGAAGAAATGGCTGCACGTACCGGACAACAGTTGACAAAACAGGCAGGTTACAGTGAAGGCGGTAGTGTACCTCTTGAAAAGACTGAAGCCGGATGTACGATTGTTGAAGGATATGAACTAGCGTAGGACCAGACTAATGGGACAAGACTTTGCACCTGCGCCTATGACGGCTAATACTAATACTCCTCCTGTATTAGGCCGAAATCCCAATACATATTTTAATTACATGGGTCTTCAGGACAGTCAGAGAATAGCGCAATCACAGCAGAATACACCTGTTGACCCACAGCAACAACAGCAACAACAGCAGCAACAGCCAACGGGACTTGCTTCTTTACCCGGAGTAACATCAATGGCAAGTCTTGCAGGAATTACACCAACTCCTCCTTATAATCAACATCCCAACATGAATCCGTATATGCCTCAACCTCTTAAAGGATTCGGATGATACAGTGGACTAATATTCTTCAACTTATAATTGGCATATCTATTATTGCAGGATTTATTTTCCTCGTTTCACTATCAATGGGGTAAAGTATGTCTTCTTCTGCCAATGCAAATGAACTTGCACTACGGGACCGTTTATTTGAAAACGTAATTGGTGCTTCTTCCTACGATTTTATGACCTTTGTCCGTATGATGGCTCCGCTTCTCATAGCAGATTTTCATATGGGAAGACACATTGAACTGATCTGTGATAAACTTCAACAAGTGGATGACGGAACATGTAAACGTTTGATGGTGTTTCTTCCTCCGCGTTCCAGTAAATCTGTTATCTGTTCCAAGCTTTTTCCGGCTTGGTACATGGGGCGACATCCTAATCACGAAATTCTGAGTGTATCTCACAGTGATCAGCTTTCATCTGACTTTGGTCGTGCAGTTCGTGATCTTGTCGGGAATGAAATGTTCCAGACTATTTTTCCAGAAGTAAAACTTAGAAGTGATGTTAGATCGGCAGGTAAGTGGCAGACTAATCATAATGGTGTGTATGTGGCTGCTGGTGTTAAAACACAGATTGCAGGTCGTGGCGCACATGTGGCGATACTTGATGATGTGATGTCGGAAGAAGATGCATTCAGTGAAGCAGGACGGCGGTACGTAAAGGAATGGTTTCCGGCTGGTTTACGTACACGTCTTATGCCGTCCGGTTCTATTGTTATTATCAACACACGGTATCACGAAGACGACATTTGCGGATGGTTACTTGATAATGAAAAAAACGCTTCAACCGCTGAAGAAGTTTTGCATCCGTGGGAGGTAATCAAGATTCCGGCGTGGCTTGACGAACAGGCAGCAGATCTTCTTGATTTACCAATCGGATCAAGTTATTTTCCAGAATGGAAGCCAGATCATATTTTAAAACTGGACGAATTGGAAATAAAACGTCATAATGGTAGCCGTTACTGGCAGTCTCTTTACATGCAAGATCCCACTCCTGCTGAAGGCGGTATTATTAAAAAAGGATGGTTTCAACGATGGCCCCACGATGATCCCCCGGAATGTGAGTTTATTATTCAGACAATGGACACAGCTTTCTCTGCCAAGACAACGGCTGACTATTCTGTAATGCAGACATGGGGAATATTTGAAACCTTTGAAACAGATAGTACAGGAAGGGAAAGACTGTTACCACAACTTATTTTACTGGGGAATGTGCGTGGTCGTTTTGAGTATCCTGAATTAAGGTTGACAGCACAGGAAGAGTATGAAAAACATGAACCTGATGCTATTATGATAGAAAAGAAAGCTTCAGGTCAATCACTTCTTCAGGACTTGCGTAGAGCAGGATTACCTGTTTTGGAGTTTACTCCTGACCGTGATAAAGTTAGTAGAGCTAATGCAGCTACTCCTTTTCTTGAGTCAGGACGTGTGTGGTTGCCTGAGAATAAAGAGTGGGCTTTTGATCTGATTGAAGAAGCAATTAGTTTTCCTAATGCTAGATATGATGATCAGGTTGACGCAATGGTAATGGCTGTACTATATATGAGAGATTCATGGTACGTTTCTCACGAAGACGATCCTGATTATGATGAAGATGATGAAGATACTTATAAACCACCACGAAAAGGATACTGGAATTTTTCCAGAGAATCCTATGTTGGATAGTGTAAAAAGAAAGAAGATTTAAATGGCTGTAGTTGAACGTAATCCGTTTTCAGTTATTCCCGGTGGGGCCGCTGGTGGACCTCCTCCTGTACAAGAAGCAGGACTTGAAATAGAATTGGAAGATCCAGATGCTGCTGTAGAAATGGGATTTGAAGAAATTGGAAATGATCCGGCATTGATGGAAGCCCAACAGGATCATTATGCTAATCTTGCTGAATTAATCAGTGACGACGATCTTCAGGAAATTGGTGAAGATGTTGCAGATGCTTACGAGGCTGATAAAGAATCCAGAGCAGAATGGGAATCTACGTTTGAAAGAGGTTTTGATCTTCTTGGTTTGAAACTTCAGGAAACCACAGAACCGTTTGAAGGCTCGTGTACCGCTGTTTCTCCTCTCATAATTGAATCTGCTGTTAAGTTTCAATCTAAAGCGACTATAGAACTGTTTCCGGCTGGCGGTCCTGTACGTACACAGATTATCGGATCAACTTCTCCTGAACGGGAGGATCAGGCTAACCGTGTTCAGAACTTTATGAACTACCAGCTAACGGAACAGATTACAGAATACTTTGACGAATTTGAAACAATGTTGTTTCATCTTCCTTTAATCGGATCAGCGTTTAAGAAAATGTACTATGATCCTGCAATTCGCCGTCCGTGTTCTGAATTTGTCCCTGTTGACCAGTTCTACGTTTCTTACCATGCTTCTGATCTCACAAAGGCTGAACGATATACACATGTTATTTATCGAAGTCCTGTTGAAATGGATCGGGATATTGCGGCAGGGATGTATATGGATGCTGACTTACAGGATGCTACGGCTCCTGATCCTAATTCTTTTACAAGTAAAATAGACTCGATTATGGGGATTAGTCCTGCTGAGAATTATGATCAACAGTACACGATTTTAGAACAGCATTGTCATATGGATTTACCAGAACCTTTTGGAAGTCCAGATGAAGTTGCTCTTCCTTATGTTGTAACAGTAGAAGAAGAAAGTCGTAAAGTAATATCTATTCGACGTAACTGGTCAAAGGAAGACCCAACCCAATCAAAGCAAACCTACTTTACACATTATAAATTTGTACCGGGATTTGGATTTTACGGTTTGGGTCTGATTCATTTACTGGGCAATATGACGATGAGTGCGACATCTGCCTTACGTAGTCTGGTAGATGCTGGACAATTCTCTAATCTTCCCGGTGGTTTCAAAGCACGTGGAGTACGTGTGGTGGGTGGTAATGATCCGATAGCTCCCGGTGAGTTCAGAGAAGTAGAAGCAACAGGACTTGATCTTCAGAAATCTATTGTTCCGCTTCCATATAAAGAGCCATCAAGTACTTTGTATAATATGCTGAACTGGTTAACTCAGTCAGGTCAGAAGTTTGCAGATCAGACAGAACAGATTGTAAACGAATCTAGTAATTACGGACCTGTCGGTACAACAATGGCTTTAATAGAGTCGTCTGCAAAGTTCTTCAGTGCTATTCATAAAAGACTTCATAAAAGCCAACGGGACGAGTTTCGCCTTCTTGCAAAAATTAACCACGAGTTTTTACCTGATGAATACCCTTATGATGTCCCTAATATCACTTCTAGTGTATTTAAGTCTGATTTTGATGGCAGGGTGGATGTTATTCCTGTATCTGATCCTAATGTACCTTCTGCTGCCCATCGGTTATCTATGGCACAAATGGTTCTCCAGTTGTCGTCACAGGCTCCGCAAGGCATGTACAACGTGGAAAATGTGCATCTCTCGATTCTAAAAGCAGCGAACATTCAGAACCCGGAAAGATTCTTCACTCCCAAGACTCCACCGGAACCGCATGATCCTATTACCGACATTCAAATGGTTGTAAAAGGAATGCCGATACAGGCTTTTCCACAACAGGATCATGCGGCCCACATTGCAATTAAAACGGCTTTCATTGACGATCCGACATTAGGAAAGACAGAAGTAATGGCTCCTGCTGTTCCTGTTCTTCAGGCTAACATACAACAGCATATGGTAATGCAGTATCAAGAGCAGATGTCTGGAATGGTTCAGATGGAACTTCAGCAAGCTGGACAGCAACCTGATCAGGTTTCTCCAGAAATACTTAGTAAACTTTCCATAGATGCTGCTGAAAAAATTCTTAAATTGAGCATGGGTGAAGGAGATGTAGCTTCTATTGAACAACAGAATATGGATCTGCAAGCTGCTAAACTAGATTTAGAACAACAGCAAATACAAAAAGAAGCGACTAGAGATGCGGCTGAACTTGCAATTAAGAACCGTGATCTTGATTTAAAAGAAATGGATATTAAGTTAAGCGCGGCTACAAAAGTGGCTGAAAAGAATCAAAAACAAATGGATGCACGTGTACGCGAAGATGACTCTATACGTGGAACCAAAACTCAGATTATCGTAACGGCTCTCAAGAATATGCTTAAAGAACGGGAGTTGATGATTAAGAAAAGAGAACAGGAACAACGGTACGCAGAAGGCGGTACTGTTAATCTAGCGACAGGTGGAATGTGGGAACCAGTAATGAGAGGATTAGAGGCTCTTGGTTTTGATCCGCATGGTTATGGAGAGGACGATACTGAAACAATTAGGGCAGAATTAGAAGAAAAGGAACGTAATCCTTTTATGCAGTTTATGGATTATATTCGTAGACAAAAAGAAACTTCCGCACCGCCAGTAGATTCTGGAATGAGTGAAACCTTTGTTGAAGAAGAGCAGGAAGTCAGAGAGGAGCGTCCTCCTATCTATGAACCTAAAGCTCCTGAAGATAAAACTTACGAAGAGTTGACAAGAGTAGCAACTCCTCTTGAACATTATATGCAGACAGGAGAAACAGGAGAAGAAGATGAAAGTAGTATTTCTCAATGGAGGGGAGATATAGATGAAAGTAAATTATCGGGAGATCCTCCTGAACTATATAAACTCCAACAAAAAGGATTTCCAGAGATGAAATATAAAAATGCTAAAGACTTAGCAAAAGACTTTGAAGAATTTAGACCTACAGAGTACTTTGCTACAGAACATGAAAGAAAAAAGGGAATAAGGACGGTAGGATATGGAGATACACAAAGCGGTAAAAAAGAAATAACTCAAGAAGAAGCAGAAAAAGATTTAAGTGAAAGGCATTCTAAAATTAAAGATCGAATGCTGTCTAAAATAGAAAAAGATGGAATTAAAGTTAATGATTCTCAAGTAGAAGCAATGGTTTCTTTAGCAGATAATGTAGGAGAAAATGCTCTTTACAAAAGTGAAGGATGGAAAGCTTTAAAACGAGGAGACATTGAAACTGCTGAAATTGAGTTTTTTGATGAGAATAGAGGCTTTGTAAGACAAGGAAAAAAGAAATTAGCTGGTTTAGTTAGAAGAAGGGCAGCAGAACGAGATTTGTTTAGTTCAGTATAATGAAGAAAATTATTATTAGTATTCTTTTAGTGGTCGGTTTTTCTACGACAGTATTAGCTCAAGATATAAAAGAAGATACAGGTCTTATACTCGCAACAATGCTGACGGCTCTTCCTGCTCACTGTGCGCCTACTAAAGAAGTAGAAAAAGTTTTTACTGTAGATCAACTTGTCTTTACCGGATTGATAGATAAATCTAATATATTTAAGATATTTATAAATAAGGACGGAGCGTGGTCGTCAATGCTTCAAAGTGTTTCAGGACTTTCATGCGTATATTTTTCGGGAATACCGGGAGTAATAAAACTTCCTAGACCTAAAGTAAAAGAAGATGGTACTTAAACAACATGGAACCAATTGCCTTAGACAGCAGAATGCTTTTACAGTTGGCAGCAGTACTGGCCTCTTTGTCAGGAGCGTGGATGCTTGTACGCACACAGGTACGAAATCTGATTGCAAGCAGAGAAGAAATGAAAAAGAATATTGCAGAGATCTACACTATTCTTGATCAGGTACAGGCAGGAGAAGCGGTTAAAACAAATCAGTTAGAAACAATTTCAAAGATTTTAAGTCCTGATAATCTTGAAAGACGAAATAGGGAATTAGGTATTATTCTTTCAGATATGAATGACTTAAAATATCGTATGCAAGGTGTAGAACGTATGCATAACGGTAATCATCCTACAGTAAGGGAACAAAGAAATGGCGAGAAAGAATAAAAAGTGGATACAAAAGGTAAACAGGTCTATAGCTAAACGGGGAACAAAAGGCAAGTGTACACCTATAACCAAGCCCGGATGTAAAGGAAGGGCGAAAGCTTTAGCCAAAACATTTAAGAAGATGGCAAAGAAGCGTAAGAGAAAGAGTGCGTGACGGGGTTTGACGACTACACGAAAATAGACTATAGTCTTGTTAAACCAAAAGAAGAAGACTACGAAGATTGGAAAGTTTATTTTCAGGACTTATGTTTATACATAAACCAAAAATTTAGAAACTGTTATGACAGTAAGAAAGAATGAATATGGACAAATCTCAGACAAGAAAAATTTATACAGATAAGTTAAAAGATCCTTCTGCTACTGATAGGCAGGTTAGTAGTGCATATAAGGATTATCTTAAAAGTTTACTTAAACCAGTAAAGATAGAGGTAGACAGTTAAGTACGTAAAATGTTTACAGACGGCGAAGAAATAAAACCTTTATTGGAAGGAGAAATAAGGAAACTTGCAGAACAGCTTGCAACTGGGATGTGTGAAGATTATCCACAGTACAAACATCTTACGGGTGTTGTAGAGGGGTTGACAAGATCCATACGTGTGATAGATGAGTACACTAAATCAATAATTGAGCAAGTGGAAAACGAAACGGAGCATTAAATCACATGGTACTACAACCTAATATGGGAAAAGCAACAACTAATGATCAGTGGATTACGGATAATGAAGTTGCTGATCCTGACATTCTTCCTGAACTTCCCGGTTATCATATACTGATTCGACCTTTATCTGTAAGAAGTGAGACAAAAGGTGGAATTATTATGCCCGACAGTCTTAAAGATGATGTTCAATATCTTACAACAGTAGGAAAGGTTGTAAAAGTTGGGGAATTAGCGTATAAAGATATTCACAAGTTTTCTGAAGGAGCGTGGTGTTCTGAAGGAGACTATGTATGTTATGGTAAGCACACGGGTCAAAAGTTTTTATATAAAGGTATCCGGTACTTGCTTATTTACGATGATCAGGTCATAATGAGAATAACTGATCCATCAGAAGTAGATCCAATGTATTCATTGGTAGCGTGAACGTAGAAGTCGCAACTGCGGAGAAAAGGTAAAATGGCTGAAGAAGAAGATAAAGATGGTTGGACAGAAATTGAAGTACCTGATCAACCGGATGAAAATAAAGAGGAACTTGAAATTGAAGCATCTGTTTCGCAAGATGTGTCTCCTTCCGTTGAAGTTGAAGAGGTGGTTCAAGATGCGGAAACGGGTAAAGAAGAGGATGCGCCGGAACTAGAAGGCATAGAAACAAAGGGTGCGGAAAAACGCATTCGTCAATTAATTAAACAACGTAAAGAACGTGATGAAGAATTATTAAAAACCCGTGAAGAATTAAATCAGCTTCGATTTGAAATGGCTGAAGCTGGAAAGTTAAAATTTGATTATGACGATGCATTGGCTTCAGCAAAAGAAGGAGAAGTTTCTTCTCGTCTTGAAAACGCTAGAACTAAATTTAAAGAAGCTTACGATGCAGGAAATAAGGATAATGTTTTAGAGGCTCAAGAAGAACTATCTGAAGCCAAGACTGATTTAAAACTTCTTAATCAGAGAAAAGAATGGATTAAACAACAGTCTGAGCAGTATGCAAGAGAACAGGAGATCCGTAAAAAGGAATATGAAAATGCACCTGTAGAAAAAGTTGATCCTCTTGCAACTGAGTGGGCAGAACAGAATAAATGGTTTGGTAAAGATAGAACACGTACAGCAGTTGCTCTTTCTATTGATGCTGAATTAAAAGAACAAGGAGAAGATCCTAGTGATCCTTCTTTTTATGAAAAGGTAGATTTTCGTTTACGTGAAGAACTGCCTGAAAAGTTTTCGGAAGAGGCTACTCCGTCAAAGCCTCGTCAAGTGGTAGCAGGAAGATCGCGCTCTCCTGCCTCTAAAAAAGTTAAGCTTACTTCGGAAGATGTTCGTTTAGCTAAAAAGTGGAGTATACCTCTTGAAAAGTACGCAGCCGAGAAAGCGAAAGCAGAAAGATCTGATGGCGATTATACGACTGTAGTTTAACAAAAGTGTGCGGAGATAAAAAATGGTTGAAGAAGTAAGTATGGTAGAAAACGAAATGGACGGAAGTTCAGTACAATCTGAAACTGCTTCCCGTAATACGACACGGGCGCAGGAGGAAAGAGAAGGCTTATCTCGTGAGGCAATCCTAGAAGCTATAGAAGATAACGATTGGCTCAAAATTCCTCAGAGTGTTAAAGATAAATATCGCTCTGAAGGATATGTTTTACGTTGGGTTCGTGTAATGTTGGATGGTCAGGATGACTACCAGAATATCGGACGTAAAGAACGGGAAGGCTGGAAATTTGTTATGGCTGAAGAATGCCCTGAATTATCTTCTGGCTTTAGAGTACAGGAAGATGGAAGAATGACGGGATGCATACTACGAGGTGACGTGGCCCTCGCTAAACAACCCATCGAATATGCACAAGCTATGACAGATGCAGTTCAAAAAAGAACTAATGAAATGGAACAAGCTATCTCCAACAGATTACACAGCGACCATCCAGATCGTAGAATGCCTGTTACGGATTCAAGTAAATCGCGGGTATCTACTGGTCAACGGGCCAGATTTGATGCCTAATTGTTAAACTTTACTACTGAGAAAGGGGTAATCATTAATGGCTCTCGCAGCATCTTTTAATGGTTTAACTCCAGTACGAAAACGCGGCAGCGGTTACAATACGATGGGTACGAGTGAGTATCAAATAGCGAATACTTACGCGGATAATATCTTTCGTGGTGATCTTGTCAAAGTTAGTGCTGGATATATCCAACCAGTATCAGTAACAGCAGATCGTCCAATCGGGGTTTTTCAGGGCTGCAATTATGTAGATCCTAATTCAAGTCAACCCACTTGGTCGAACTACTGGCCGTCTGGTACTTCATCGGGAGACAGTACGGTGATCGCTCATGTAATGGACGATCCATCTGCTATCTACCAAATTCAATGTAACGCTACAGTAAGTCAAGGCGATGTAGAAAGTGCAAACTACTTTGTTGAAATTTCAGCAGGTAGTACGTATACTGGACAATCAGCTTGGTCAGTGCAGGTTACTTCAAGAACTTCTCTTTCAAACCCACTACGTATCGTAGGTTTGTATCAGGTTCCAAGTAACGCATTTGGCGATGCTAATCCACGTGTACTTGTTCGCATTTCAAATCATCTCGATTTATCTGTTTCCGTTGCGAACTAAGGGAGGAATGTTAAATGGCTATTAATAGAGCTAGTATTGGCAAACAACTTCTTCCCGGCTTAAACGCTATCTTTGGGTTGGAGTACGGCTCAATTGATGAAGAGCAGAAGCCGCTCTTTGAGATTGAGAACTCTGATCGGGCCTTTGAAGAAGAAGTCTTGATGACTGCTTTCGGGGAAGCTCCGGTAAAACCTGAAGGTTCGGCTGTCTCTTACGAAAGTGCCAGTGAAAGCTGGGCATCTCGCTACACGCATGAAACAATTGCGTTGGCATTTGCTGTTACGGAAGAGGCGATGGAAGATAACTTGTATGACACTTTTGCTAAAATTAGGGCAAAAGCTCTTGCAAGGTCTATGGCTGCTACTAAACAAACTAAAGCAGCGGCTATCTTCAACAACGGTTTCACAAGTGGTCTTGGTGGTGACGGCGTAGTACTTTTCTCCGCTGCTCATCCTGTTGCTGCTGGTGGAAACCAAAGCAATGATTTGACGGACGCTGATCTCGCGGAAGCTTCATTGGAAACAGCGGCAATAACCATTCAGAAGGCCAAAGATGATCGTGCCATTTTGATTGGGGCAATGCCAGTTTCCTTGCATATTCCACCGGATCTACAGTTTGTAGCGCAAAAGATCCTCAAATCTACACTGTCAACAACTACGGTAGTCTACGGTAATAATATTGCTGGTACGGCTGCTGATAAGGACGGTGTAACAAATACCAACGACATCAATGCCATTAGAAGTATGGGTGTGATTCCGAAAGGTGACTTTGTTAACCATCGGTTCACTGATACTAATGCATGGTTCGTGAAAACGGACGTGCCTAATGGAACCAAGATGTTCATTCGCGCACCTCTTGGAACTAAGATGGAGCCAGATTTCGATACTGGTAATCTCCGGTTCAAGGCTCGTGAACGGTACAGCTTTGGTTGGTCCGATTGGCGTGGTTTTTATGGTAATTCTGGATCTTCATAAGATCTTTAATTTAACCTAACTTCTACAAGGGGGATGCTTGTTAAAACGGCATCCCTCTTTTATTATAGAATATAGGTAATTCAATTAAGGGATCAACGAAATGAGTACAGCTATTAATGCAGTCTTCGTATCTGCTACAGCTACTGCTACAGACTATCCTACACGAATTAGAGGGGTAAGCTGGGGAACAGCAGCAGCTAAAGGAGATATGGTGGTGCGTAATGGGACAGCAAGTGGAACTATTATCTATCAACAGACTTTAGGTGTTAGCAGTAGTTCAGATGTATATGTACCTGATTTAGGAATTAGAGTAAAAGATAAATTACATGTAACTCTTCCAAGCGGTGCTTTTGCTACGTTCTTGTTAGGATAAAGCACATGTTTAACTTTTCACATCCTAAAGATGTACATTTAAAATATCTTTCCCATTTAAAGTTTGCGTGGTTTGAAAGCATACGTTCAGTTGGAATATGTATCGTAATGCTTATACACGGTGTCTTTCCTTTTATAATGGATAAGACTTTTTCAAATTACATTGATAAAGCATCTCACCGTATTAAAACAGTAGGTTCTTAAATAATGGTGGGCAGTACATGTATTCACTGTGAACATACATGTCACTGTGATATGATGTGTTCTGTTGCTTCTAAAAATAGTGAAGGGCAGTCTGTTATGTGTAAATGTGATGATTGTAACTGTCGTCCTGATTGGGGTGACGCAACTACAGATATGGAATAAGAATGGCAGTTTCTACAAGTCAAACTTTTAATCTGGATATTGACGAGATCATAGCAGAAGCTTATGAACATCTGGGCGGTCCTCCTTTTGTTGGTAATGACGGTATAACTGCACGACGATCTCTTAATCTTTTGTTAAGTGATTGGCAGAATCGGGGTATTCTTCTCTGGACTACGGGGTTTACTAATCAAGCTCTTACTTCAGGCACAGAACAGTACGAATTAGCAGATAGTATTATGGCCGTAACGGAAGCTGTCAGTCGTAGAGATAATGCAGATATTTCAATGACACGGATTAGTGCGGAAGAATATCTTCAAATTCCTGACAAAACTACAACAGGAAGAGCTATTCAGTTTGCTACTATAAAAGGAAGAGATAACATTTCACTTTTAGTGTGGCCTACTCCTGAAAATAGTACTGATATTGTCCGAATGCATACGGTAAGACGGTTCTTTGATTTTGATCAGTCAATCGATGATCCAGATGTTCCCTATAGATTTCTTCCTGCTTTATCTATGGGACTTGCTTACTATGTAGGTTTTAAACGAATGGGGATTTCAGCAGAACGGATGCTTGCTTTAAAGACAGAATATGAAAGTCTTCTAAATAATGCTATGGCAGAAGACAAAGAACGGGCTGCTCTTCTTATCAAGCCTTCTCTAAGATTCGCATAAGGGTGTAGTATAGTATGGTACGAGCATGGTTTATAAGTGATAAAAGTGGATTCAGATATCCGTATGAACAACGGGTAAAAGAGTCAACTGGGTTTGTTGTTGGACCGGATGAAAGTGATGGAAATTATAATCTTAAAAATCATCCGCAAAACAAATCTCCCCGTATTCGCGCACGAGCTATACTTAAAGATGCTAGACCTGAAGCAGCTTTACCGTATGTAAGCAGTACGTGGACCCCGGCTGATTCTACAGCTATTCCAAACTTCTTTGCTCAATTTGTATCAGGAACGACATAAAAGGAACTATAGTCAATGGCAATTACAACAGGCGTAAATAATATCTTCAAACAGGCAGTGATGTTAGGAGAACACGATCTTAACACCGACACTATTAAAGTGGCGTTGGTTTCGTCTTCTCAGAATGTTTCAGCAGGTGATCCGAATACATACACAAGTATTAGCGGAGAACTTGCAAGTGGTAACGGATATACAACAGGTGGGAACACACTTGCAAGTGTAACTGTGACACAAGTAAGTTCTTCAGGAGTTGTAGACTTTGCGGATGTAAGCTGGTCAGATGCAACCTTTGCTGCTAACGGATGTATTATATATAACGACAGTCATTCAAGTAAAAGTGTTATTGCAGTATATGACTTCGGCGGTGAAAAATCGGCAACAAACGGTGAGTTTAAACTGGTTGTACCTTCTGCGACGAGTGCTAGTGCTGTTATCCGATTAAATTAAAAA
>VTLG01007931.1_pt1 | contig 22177 bp, 28 predicted proteins | sample 4694571 | NCBI WGS metagenome assembly VTLG01 (sample SAMN12604809, study PRJNA352737) | marine metagenome | biome: ENVO:00000447; feature: ENVO:00000209|ENVO:00000569|ENVO:01000036; material: ENVO:00002151; isolation source: viral sequences binned using virsorter ... | reverse complement strand
TACGGGAGCAGTCACCGTGAGTTTGATCGACAAAGTACCAGACTTCTCGCTCTGTATCGCATGCGGAACCATCGTCCATGAGTGGGAGAATTGCAACGGATTTTGTGCCGCTTGCCAACGGGATGAAACTCTCGGAGAGCAAAATGTCCCGCTATCTCACGTCGCGCGGAAACTTGATTTGAAGAATCGAGACGAGGCGTATCAGACGATGCAGATCATTCGCGCGATACGTAGCATTGGCATTCACAGGACTACGGAAATCATTGCAAAGATAGGTGAATTAATCTAACTTATGGTGGGGGGTTGGTCCCCGCCTGACCACGTTCGTTCACTCCGACGTGTAAGGGCGGGACCACCTTTTTCCGATGGAGAGGAGAACGGAATGCTCGCTCTTTGCCTCACGCTTGCTGCTGCTGCTGAAATCGATATTCTGCAGCACCCTACCATTCTCGAAATGCTGAGAGTAAACAATTTCCTGCGCCGAAGCGTCGGAAAAAGAGAACATCAGCTATCGCGAGAACTGACCAACGCAGCACAAGATCACGCAAGATTCATGGCGCGATCCAGCCTCCTAAGTCACTATGCCAACGGCAACCCGAATTACCGAGCCGCGAAATACGACTACGTTGGTTCTGTAAGAGAAAACATAGCCTGTGGTCTAGATACACCACAGGGATGTTTTTACTTGTGGCACGCCAGCAAGGCGCATTGGGCCGCGATTTGTTCCAACGCGCAAGACGTTGGATTTGGAGTTGCCGAAAACAGTGCCGGTCGCAAATACTGGTGCGCCCTGTACGGTTACCCAGGAAATCAAATCTTGAATTATCGCCACGTCCCAGAGAAGCGACGGCGACGAAAGCGATGATCTCACGAAAAGCGCTCGGGAACCGAGACCGAGATTCGGCCAAGTCTCGCGAGCAAACAATTCTGAAAGTCGAAATGATTAAAAATAGTCCGACTATGATAGGAAAGCTTTATCATCACGAATACGAATGGTATCTCGATGCACTCGCTAACATGAACGATCTAACGATCGAAAGACAGGCTAAAGTCGCTAACCTTTTTAAACGAATAACGGGAAGGAATTTTGCATGACCACCAAAGAATTCGCACAATGGATGTTGAAAGTTCGCGCCTGGAGAAAGTCCGTGGACAACCTTTTCCAAAAAGGTGATGATGCGGCCATCGAGAGGAAGAACCAATGGATCGAGGATCTGGCCTCTGTCCCGTTCGATGTTGCGTGCCAATTCCTGGTAGATGTGCGGCGCGGGCTGACACCCGGACCTGAGAATTGGGAAACTTCAGAACTGCCTCGCTTTGTACGATCATATTCAAATCGAATGGCCAATAAAAAAATTCAGGCTGCCCAACACAATCGCTTCAGGGCTGAACAGTCTCAAGCTTTTTCAGCTGTCATGGCAGACAAATCCATGCGTGCTGCCATGGATCATTTGGTCGAGCGGATGCGTGAGCACAAAGAAGAACACAAGCTCAAGTACACGCCTGGAGTTGACGAAGTTCCAGGACTTAGAAAAGAACTCGAGGCGATGATTTGATGCGACCAGCGCAAAGAACGATGGCCAAACTGAGATCAGAAGGTTGGATCGTTGACAAGGTAGAACATTATAATTCCCACTCGAGGCGCCGGGTAGATTTGTATAATTTCATCGACTTGCTCTGCATCTGTCCCAATCGGGGAGTGCTCGCCGTCCAATGTTGTGGAAGGGATTTCACTTGGCACCGCAAAAAGATACTGGCCGAGAAGCGCGCCTTCGTTTGCCTTCAAGCAGGCATCAAAATCGAGATCTGGGGCTGGCGAAAATTGAAGGCTGGCTGGCGGTCTCGAGTCGAAGAGATTGACATCGATTCTGAGTGGACGTTCTAGCCGACGATCTCGTCCAGCTGATCGCGCATCCAGCGTGCCATATTGATCGCGCCGTCTTGCTCTGATCGTTTTTTCCACTTCGCCCATTGGCGAGCCGTTGCACGAAACTGGTGCTGTTGCATCGGTTCTTTTGACTTGGGTCTTCCGACTTTGCGTTTGGTTTTCATAACCCCATTTTACGCAACAGACAAGAGGTTGACAACATCTAGTCGGTCGCTATTTGCGTGATCGTACCGTCTCCAAAGCGGATCTTCAGGTTACCGTCGCTAGAATCTACATAGATTTGCGCCTCGCCTGCAACTGCAGTCGGTGCCGTGATACCGTCAACAAGGCTTAGTTTCCCTGACAATGCTCCACCGGCACTGACGGCAAAGTTTTTCGTTCGGGGAGTCGACAGGAAACTCGGGTTGGTCGTCAGCGGCACGCTGCTGGTGGTGGACCGACCGTGATCCAGCACGTCGAGGATACCATGGTTTGTGGATGTTACTGCCGATCCCCAGCTCGACTCGACGCGAATTTTCCAGCGACCCGGCATCGTTAGATCGTCGGAATCGATCTGATACTGAACGTAACCGTCGCTCCCATCGGTGCGCTCTTCCATCGTCTTCCGTTCTTCGATTCCGTCTGGCCGGATCATAACCAATGTATGCGGAGCACTACCCGGTGGATCGGTCGAAGCATATCCCGCATGAAGAACTTCAAGAGTTCCGGTCAGTGACCGCGACTGCAGCAAAACTACGATGTAAAATTCGTGGTCTCCGATCATTACGCGACGGTTTTCGCCGTCCCAATCGCCAAACATTTCAAGCTGGAAGGTGAGCACCCTGTCTGTGGCAGTGTTCCATGTCATGATTATTATTCCTTCAAATCCAAGGTACTAATCGATCGAGCTTGTCAGCACGTTGGTGGCATCGACAACCACGTTTCGGTTTCAAACCAACCGCTGCAAGCATGTTTTTAATTTTCGTTCCCAGGCCGCCTGTGCCATGGCAAACGATTTTGATACCGTCGTGAGCACATCCAGGCGGCAAGTGTACGACCTGGCGACATCCACGTCGTCGGCACTTGGTTGTTTGCGTCTTTGTCTTTTCCAAGATGCACCACATGTCAAACCCCTGGATCCTGCGGTCCAACCGGAGGAGACATCTCCTCTTGTATCGGATCGTAATCGGGAACGTAGACCAGAAAATCACCAGTGACTTTGCATTTGTCTCGCTGGACTTCTATCCTCGCAAAACGCTCCTGGGCTTCTTCGTATCTTTTTTTAGCCAAGTAAGCAGGATGGTTGCGTTCCCACCAAGTGTCTTCGCCGTACTCCTCGCGTAATCGTTCGTATACATCTCGATACCATTCCAGTGCATCGAGAATTTCCCATTCTGATTCTGCCCAGTGATTGTCGATGTTCATCGAGTCATTGCTGCCAACATACGGAATCACATGTGGTCCTGACTCACGACGACTCGGTGATCCACTTTCATCATCGTGAGTCCCACAGTTCAGACTTGGATTTTCGAAGGTTCCGTAGTCGTTCTCCACCGGAGGTTGAGGGTTGTGAATCCATTCGCCGTCTTCGCCAAGTTCTCCCTGCATGAAGGTATAGTGACGGTACGGATGACCCGCTGCGGGTCGCCATGATTCAGCTCGAGGCGCAGAATTACGACCTGCGTCGTGGTAGCCAAAAGGCTTGAATCCATTTCCCTGCCAATAGTGGCGTTCCGCCCAGGGGATCATCATCACCGTACCGAACTGCGGTCCTTGCATCGTACTATCAACACTTCTCGTCAAACTGTGGCGCATTGCGTCGTTCCAAAATGGGTTATAAATTTTTCGACCGCCGATGTACCAAAGTGATTGAGGCAAGATATGCATCTGGTACTCTTCACCTGATTCAGTTATTCCACTTTGAGTCCTGAACGTATCATCTTGTATATCAAACGATTCACTGAATTCTGGTAAGGTATATGTTTTCCCGCTCAATTCACCTGCGGTCAACTGTGCAAAGAATTCGTCCCATGCATCAAATGCTCCAACCTTAATTTGGCTAATTATCCCCCCGTGGTTGACCCCTGAAGCGCAATCCAACCACCTCGTTGGTGATTGGTGCTCTTCATGAAATTTATTCGGGTCACAATGAAACTGCATCACATCAAATCTGCCGTGCAACACGTTGTAGTCCCAACCAAGATCCTTCATTCTTTCGACAACTTCGTACTCGGATGGGTATCCTTCACCAACGGCAGAAATTTTAATGCCGGGAAACATCTTCTCCCATTCCCATGCAGTTCTTCGGTGAGAATACAACTCACTTTTCACGCGCTGAAGCTCGTTCCAGAACCATACCTGCAGACGACCTGCATAAAATTCACCAAGGATCTCGCCTGATTGAACTTCGTCTGGAGTCACGTAAGGTGAATTCCAGTTCTTCTCAGCGTCTTCACCGCAAATTGGCGACCAGGGACTTACCCACTGGCATAGCCAACGGGGATCACCCAGCGGACGCGACATCTGCCAAAAAGCACGGTAATTCATATTTGGTGCAGGAGCCACAAACGGATTGAATTCGATGGGACGATCGACTCGGTAACAACGAAACCAACCCCTGCTTTCGTCTAGCTCACTAGGAAACAGTCCACTCCCACCGGCAAACCCCGCGCAACAATCTGGACTGCAATGCGCGCGGTGATCCAATCCAGACTGAACATGTCCTTCTTTAGTAGTACACCATCTCGACGCTTCGTCAGGGAACCAAATTTTGCCATCGTCGCTGGTTGGATACGAATGCAAATCTTCGTTAAGATTTCTGCCAGGGAAAAGATTGTCGTATCGAATGTCAGTCACAAGTTCTCGCCATTTATCGCGACTCATTACGTCTTGGTGCTGAAACATAGATGTGATCTTCGCATCGACATACGGCATCGGGTGCTTGCAAGCAAAGCACTCTCCACTCTCTCGACAACAGCATGGGTAAGGCATGTTATGTTACCAACGGCGTTTGACCGATTCCCGATTCGTCTGTCTCCTCTGGACATCGTGCCTGGATCAATACCCAATCAGCACCGTGCAACATCGCCGTTCCAAAACCAGCTTTATCGACCGTGAACCCAAACGTGTTGATAACTGTTATCGTATCTCCACCTTCGTTAGGCGGAAGATGGAACGGAGCAGGAGATCTACCACCATGCCTGTATGGCGGGAAATGCGAACGGACACTTCCCGGCGCTAATATCTGCGACATCGACACCGTGAATTGCGTATCGGTTTCGTGAATTTCTTCCTCGGCAACGAACCCAAACCACCACATTCGCTGCTCAAATGAGACCGGAAAGTAAATCTTTGCGTTAGTCGGCAACTCGTTGCGGACATCGTCGCCTTCGGGTGAAAAGATGCCTGTCTCTGCGTTCTCTGTGTTCTCGCTTGGTGCCGCGTCAAGCGGGATCTGGATCCCATATCCTTTCGAATCTTTCATGGCCCAGGGAATCAATCCAGCCCAGTCAATTACGAAGTGACGATAAATGTCTTCCTCTTCCTGCCCTAACTCTTCTGGAGTGACCGGGCCTTCTGGATTTTCTTCTTCGGGGTTGGCGATCGACTGACCTTCGGAAAGGAACCTGCCAACCGCATCGTCGAGCTTGACAATTTTGACTTCCGCAAGCTTCTTTGGAACGGGCTGCCGTTGCGAAGTTTCCGAACCAAGGAACTCGAAATCGGTCATGTCTTCCTTCAGGACCATCGGCATCATCATCGACGTGGTGCTGACAGATGAACTGGATGCCAACACTTCCCAGTGATCCGAATGGCGATTCCAAAAGACATGCGTCATGTCTCCCTGGCGAAGATCCACTGTCCCGGTTGGGTCGAAGATCCGCACCACGTTCTTCATTCCAGTGCGAACTTCCTGCTCGCCAATCGCAGCATGCGTCGTGTATTTATCTTCGTCGCTACGTTTGTGAACACCGCTTTGGCGATTGAACCCAACCACATCTGCCAATGCAGAAATCGAATAAGAGTTGGTTCGATACGTCAGACCTGTTTCGCGTTCGCGTTGTGGTACTTTAGACAGGTCCGCGTTGTGCAGACGTTCGTTGTCTTTCAGACGGACCAGGATGATCGTATCTTGACTCACACCTCGATCACCATGCCGAACAACACCATATGAGCGAAACTGACCAATCTGGGTCTGGAGATTCCTTACTCTCGTCTCCAAAAACCTGATCTGCTCAATGATTTTTTTTGCCGACGCTTCATCGAACGCGAAAAGATTGTCTGCCATCGATCACCTCAGAGTCGCACAACTCATATCAAAAGCCAGTGACGATATATTGAAATTAGTGATGGTCGTCGCCGGGGTCTTGATCAACCGGCCCTCATCATAATTCAGCGTGACAATTGTCCTGGGGATACCTGACTGCGACAAATCGAGCGTTGCGTTGGCACCCTTCAAGTTGACCGTCGTGACTCCACTGCCGGCGACGTTGTTCAGAATGCTCCGTCCTCCATAGCAATTCAAAGTCGTCAAAGGACAAGTCTCTACAGCCTTGAACACTCCCGAATAGATGTCGCATTGGCTTATCCCACCAGCGTCGATCAGCGTGCCGCCCATGATGGTTGCTGCCGAACTGCCTGCGCCAGCACCACGATAAAGAAGTGCCCCAGCACGCAACTGTATGTCATCACAATCGGCCAAGTTTCCGCGCTGGTAACCGAGTCCAACACTTCCCTGGTGAACGCTCAATGTTTGGATCGCAGAACCGAGAAGGCACAAGCCATAATCACCGGATGTTCCTTGGGCTGCCCGGAACACAGTCACATCGATATCAGAATTGTCTACGTCGATGTAAGCATAGTTGGACAAAGTTAGCTCACAAGGTGAGTTGGTCTTGATACCAAGCTGTAAATATGTGGGCGCGGCACCGGAGGTTGGCCGGATGCCGATACGTCCCGTGTAACCTTCCTGAACGGTGAACTCTTCGAGTTCGATCGACGCTTGGTTGAGCCCAGCGGTGATGTTTCCAGACCCAGCAGGGATGATTACCGTATCATCAGCAACGGGGACTGCGCCGCTCCAGTTGCCAGCAACGGAGTAGTCACCAGGGTTCGACGAATCGTTTCCTCGCCAAAGACATGTAGCCATGATCGCATCCTTATTTTAGTTAGCCAGCGCCACCGGACTCAGCTCCCCCGGTGGATGTTGTTGTTCCTAGATTTGAAAATTGTGAATCAAGTGGTTGCGGCAACACGTTATTAAAGTCGCTCCAACCATAAACTTTCCATTGAATCAATACTGGCTGGACAATGGATCTTGGCGCTGCACCCATGCCTCCCTCCATGACCAAATTTTCGATCGGCAATCGATGACCATCACCATCGAGATTAACCGGACCAATCATTTCACCACGCTCGTTTGTCGCTGGAACTGGTGCTGCTGGAACATCCGGCGCGCCAGCACCAAGACGCTCGATCTGCTCGTCGGTCATGCCTTGCAGTTCGTCTTCGGTTGGTGCGTTTGGAGCAAGAGGAACTTGCTGCGGAGTCGCTTGTGGAGGTTTTGGTTTTTCAAAGAAACCTTGATCGACGACTTTGATGTCGAAAGGATCCGCACCAGGTTTGATCAGAAAGTTGTACGACATTCTCCAGTAAGGAAAGAATATAAAGCTGTCTCCAGCCACTCCACCGTGGACACCTCCCTCAGATTCTTTGTGGAACAGTTCCAATCGACCACTGAAACCTTTGAACAGCGCGGTGCCCTGATCAACCTGCATCTTCTTGCCGTAACTCTCTAGGATGAACGGAGCAGAATTGGTCGTGTTGACGTGCTCGAGCACGGACATTGGGTATTCAAGAAAGGTGCAAGTATAGTTGACGCTCACATAAGATACTTGTTTTTCCAACGGAGGATCGTAACGATTCATCATTGAGTTCATCGTGACGATCGCCTTGGAATCAAAAAACGTTTGGGTCAACTGTCTGGTATCAACGATACCATCCATTCTTGCGTTTTGCGTGTATGCATCCATGCGACCCGTGAACCCACCCATATAGCCAGCTGTCGTAACGGGCACAGTTTCTTGGGTCGTCGTGATGCTGATCTCGTTTGGCAGCCGCAGCGGATCACCTTTGTTCGGTTTTCCTTCGTTGTTCGAGTCCTCCGGTTTTGGCGTTTCAAATTGCAACGTGACTTGCCACAGAGTCGATCCTGTCCTGGTCGCAGATATCGATTTACAAAACATGAACGCATCGATTGTGTCGCCCCACTGGTAGCTGTCGTACAGATAAAGCAGGTCTGAGTTGCTGCGAAAGTGCTCAAGCACTACACCTTGAGTATCGTCCGCATCCTCTGTTTGCACGTCGTAGGTGACTTGCGCTGAACCACTGCCCTGGACTCTGGTCCCGCTGTCTCCACCGGCTCGCTTTACAACCTCCATGACTCCCATCAGATGACTCCCGTTCCGAGTTGCACTGGAGGCTGAGACGTGTTCGTTGCGATTTGTTCCAACTGATTGAGTTGCTCACGCGCTAAATTGTTTGCGAGCTTCTGCAAGTGTACGTCTTTGCCCAAGGCTTGACCTTTCAAAAATGAACTGGTTCCGCTCGTTGTCCCTGAGATTGCCATAGGTGCCAACCAACGGCGAGAAGAATCGGCCAACGAATTTTGTTCTTTAGTGGCACCGTTAAGATCCTGCGCGTACTTCTGAACTGTGCGTCGATATGTTTCCAGCGTCATGTTCCCGCGTAACCAAACCTTCTGCAGTTCTCTAACCAGACGAGTGTATTTCTCGAGCGGAGTTTCAACCGCGATGACCATCCGCTCCAATTCTTTTGCATGCTGCTTTTCAATTCGCAACTTTTCTTCAGCAATCTTTTTTGCAGCCTTAGCACGCTTCTCTGCTTCTCTGGCAATCTGCTCGGGAGTTTTGTAAGCGTCAGCGTCGATCGCGTCCAATGCCTCTCGCGTTTCCTCAACAGCACCTTTATGCTCTTCCATTGCAACGCTCGCTGCATCTACTGCTGCCTCAACAGCTAAGTAAGACGCAACCCCAATGACACCTGCCATGGCGAGAACCTTCCAGCCCGGTGGTCCCATTAGCGTTAGGAAGGTGATCTGTGCAGTGCGTAAGTTTTTGTAAAATTTGAGCAGTGTACCACCTACTCGCAGAAGAATCCCAAATGCTTTCGCCGTGACCGCGACGGTCATAGCCCAAGCAGCAAACTTTGTCGCCTGCTTAATCGTTTGGATTATCAGATCCTTGTTGACGATCACCCACTCGTTTAATTTCTTAACGATCTTGGTCGCGATCGGTCGCAAGTTATTTCCAATCTCTTCGCCCAATGCCTTAACATTCGACATCAATGTCGATATGGCACCTGTCAGAGTATTGGCTGCCTTTTCCGAACCTTCAAAAAACGCTTGGCCCTCCTTCGTCATGTCCTGCATGACTTCAGCGAACAAGGCAAAGCTAACTTTGCCCTCTTCGACGAACTTTCTGAAAGCCCTGTCTCCACCCGCGCCGGTCATCCCCAGCTTTTCTTTGAGCTTGTCAATGATCGGAATCTGTCTTGCACTTAGCTGGTTGAGAGTTTCCTGGAATGCGATCCCCTCGCCGCGCACTTTGCCAAACTTAATCGCAAGCTCTTCGATACTTATGGAAGAAATTGAAGCAATGTCAGAAAGCATTTCCATCGTCGAACCGACTGCTTCAGCTTCAATCCCAAAGGTGACCAAGGTTGCTGCTGCGGATCTCAATTCCTGAGTTTCAAACGGGGTGATCGGACCCAGCTTGGCCATGTCCTCCATGATTTTTTTTGCGGTTGATGTGCTGCCGGTGATCGCGACGATCCGCATTTCGACATCTTCGATGTCGCTTGCCATCTTCAAGGCCATTGCGGCAAACGCAGCACCAGCGGCAACACCCCATTTGATGAACTTGCCCGCAAGCATGTCGGCCTGCTTGCCAAGACCAGACATCGACTTATTCACTCGCTTCATCCCAGCTTCGAACGAACCAGTTCGTGCAACAACATTCGCGACTATGGAACCGGCAACGGGCATTTTACTTTTTGGGTTCGGCCATTTTTAAAACAGAAAAAATCTCATTGAAACCTGGTGGCTTCTCTTGCTCCTGCAATCCTTCGCCTTTCATCGCGTCCTTATAAGCAATCTTCGCGCCAACGGTTGAACCGATGATGCTGCACTGCAGGCCGGTCTGTTCCCAATCGTCGCCCCAGGGGACCATCAGATACAGCGCCAACCACTCAGCGTATTCATGACTATCAATTTTCTCTTGCGTTTCCTTCACCGAACAATGCGTTACCGTCCTCGCTAAGTGGAACCAGAATCGCCGTTCGAAGCTACCGGAAAGCTTTTTTTTAGATCGTCAATATCCTTTTCGCCAATCCCGTTGGACGACATGGCGACCCCAGCAATTCGATCAAGGACGGCAGAGTTTTTGGATTGAAGTTGATCGACATCATCTTCATCAAAGACTCGGTTGCCGTCTTGATCGACTGCAGTTAAAGCGACCAGCAAAGCACGAATGCCAACCAAGTCGATACTTTTACCGTTTCCGTTGGTACGCTTTTGAACGAGTCCCTCCCATTGGTCTCGCTCGATGCCAGTCATCATGCGAACATACAGTGTTCCGCAAGGCCACTCGGGCACCGGCACTTCTTCAAGTCGCAAATCATCGGCGGCAAAGATCGCCTGCTTGTCAATCATGCTCATCGTTTAAACTCCTTAATTAGCACCTGTTACATCCAATGCAGACATAATTCTGATCTCGGCTGTAAACGTCATCGCTTCGCCGTTGGGGATATCAATCGAGAAGTTTACGAACTGTCCAGTGAAGACAATTTTTCCGTTGTTCGACCCCGACTCATCATCCGGCATCGGCATCGTGATTGTGTATTCCTCTCCGCGCTTCGGCGCACTGGATGTGTCTGCTAAGTCAATCGGAGGCATGTCATCCAGATGGGCATCACACCATCCTTCTATGCTAACCGTACCTGGATCGTAAGTCGTACCCATCAGTACAGTCTGCGGTCCAATCGAATCGCCCAGCGAGGAAACAGCAACCGACTCTCGGTCACCAACGCTAAGTGAAATCTTAGTTAGCTTCCAAGTGAATGATGTGAATTGTCCACCGGTGATTGTCGCCGCATTACCTAAGTCAATTTGTCCCATCGCTGGACTCCTTTATCTTCGATTTTGGTTTTGGTTTTGGTTTTGGTTTTTCCACGGGCTCAAAGTTTTCTCTGAGGTGGTCGACTACAAGACCGGTGGTTTTTCTTAGTACGTTCCCCAGCAGATAGAAGGTGTAGATTTCTCCTTCCACATAACCAGGCGTACTTTTTATGCATCGCATTTGTGTTTTCATGTTAGAAGCTCGGGATGGTTTCCGGGTGCCAGAAGTCAAAGTCCTGCTCCCATGAGTAGACTCCAACATCCGATGAATCGATCGGTGGAACGTAGACGAGAGACGAGCTGATCAGGTCAACGCCACGCACTTTGAGCGTGCCAATTGATCCGTCACCACTATTGAATCCATCGAAGACTAAGCGGACTGCATCACCCATTTGCTCAGCCTCCAGCGACGAATCCGAATACGATGTGATTTCGATCGACGATTGAACGATCCCACCTGCGCCATTCAAATGACCGACGTGGTCAGATGAGATCATGTCGACAACGATACTCGGCAAGGTATCACCTTGCGGTCTGCGCGCTACATAGATACGGTGATCGCTGGTTCCAACGTAATCAGTAATCGTCGTCTTGCCTTCCAGGTAGGTAACAATGTCGGAGAGCATCAGGGTGTTCCCTTTGCCTTTGCTTGTGCGATTGCTTGTTTTACTTTTGTAGTTAGGACCTTGGTTGCCTTGCTGCGATGTCGGCTAAGAACTTTTCGGTTGTAGTTGACTGGTCTTGACCGGATCGTCCCCCGATCCACAAGCCAACTGTACAATCCCGGTTTGGCAACTTTTGGTCCTCCGAAGATAGTCGTTCCGTATACGGTATCGAAACCTAACCTGGGTCGCATCATGGTTACCACGTCACCCGTGGCTGGATTGACTCGCGGATATCGCGGGTTGGTCGTCCTGTGTCCCAGCGACCTGGCTAAGGTTCCGGTTCGCTTATGCGGAGCCAATATCGCACGGGTTTGCTTGACCATCGACTTCTTTACTTCTTGCACTCCACGCTTGAGATATTTTTCCTGAAGCTTCTTGGGCATGCCCTTGAACAACCGCTGCAGTGGTTCGACTCCCGAGAAGTAGACCAGGAACTTGCGATCGCCCTTTGTATCTTTGATGGCCCCAAAACCCATTTAAGTGATCTCCTTGCACATTAGCTCAAGGATCCAATCGCTCTCATCGACATTGATCACATGGATGATCTGCAGGTTCCTGCTGTCGTGAACGATCCTGTGTTTCTCAGTAACAGTGCTCAGGTATCGCATCGTCACCTTATGCGTGATCTCCGTCTGAACCATGTCTGCATCGTGCAAGCCTTTTCCGCGCAACGGTTCCACGTTTGCCCAGACCGTGCCGCCAGATATTGTAGACCAGCTGGGAGTGATCTGGTTGTGCGCATCGCGCGTTGAACCATCGGCCTGGATCAACACCTTGTGTCTTAGCTTTCCAATTCGATGAGTCTGGGTCATGGATAGGATCCAGGATGAATCTGAGAAACCAACACTTGATAACCAAGTGGAGTTTCAAAGAACGGTTTGAGTTCTGCCGGAGAACGATTTTCGAACCAATGAGCGATCAGAAAACGCATCGCATGTTTCTGCGTCTGCGTTGCCGCTGACGCTCCAGCCACGTAAGTAATCGTGAGCACATCGGAGTGATCTCTGGTATTCGGCCATTCCTTTTGGTATCCCAACCAGACAACACCGCGCGACGTATCGACAGTGTAGTCACCGGATGAAAAGGTTTGAGTGTCTCCATTGATATCGACGTACTGAATCGAGGAGACGCTGGCAACGGGAGTCATTCGTAATTCGATCACTCCATCGGTGGGGAAAGCATGATGCTTTTGCACCCACGTCTGCGTGATGATTGCGGTTCTTGAATCGTTCTCCAATTGCCTTCGCGCTATCTCGATGAGAATGTCGATGTACGAATCTTCATCAGATCCGCTCACGCGCAGATGCGTTTTTGCATCTGCGGTTGTGAGTGGTTCTGAAGTCGGATCAACACTTCTCGTTAAACTGTACGGCAGCATGCTCATTTAGATGCTGCCTTCTTTGTCACCTTCGACTTCTTCGGCTCAGGTGCTGCCTTGGGCTCGTCCGCGACTTCGATAGCCACGCCACGATTGATCCAATGCCGCGCGGACGAATCCGACACGTCATGTACTGAACCTTTCGTGAACGTCTGCCCCTCGGTATCCTGCACCGTTCGGTCTTCAAGGAATTTTATCTTTGGCATCTCTTCCACCTCAGGAGTTCAAGATTTCGTCAACGGTAGACAAATCATTGTCGCTGGCCGGAGCGTAGCGAGGATTGTGTCCTAACACAATTCCACCACCATCAGCGACATCAGCACCGACAACCATTTCCAAGCGGATATAGCGATCACCTGCGGTGAGGTCTTCGCCGCGAACATTGATCACGACCTGCTTGTCATCATCACTGCCGGCTTGCGTCAGCGTGGTCGCTGTTTTAACCGTGTTGCCAAACGCGACGTTATTGGAACCGCTGGTGACTTTGCAGATCACCGTGCTACCGCTGGCAAGCGTGCCGACCATTGCAATGGCCGTTACGCTTTCGAAAAGCGACATGTCAACACCATCAGAACTATGCGTTGTCACAGTTAAAACGTCTGGGTCAATCGTGGCAACGACTGCGAATTTTTCGGAACCTACCATGTTTGTCATTTGAAAATCCTTTATTGGGTAGAACCTCCCCCGCGCCGTTAGGCGCGAGAGGAGGATCAGGAGAATGTTAAAAGTTAAGCAGCTCGCTCGTCTAAGGTCACGAACGGAGAGTACGTTCCCGATCCGTTCTTGGCGGCGAGTGTCGAGTTCCACCACGGGTGTCCACCGATCCGCATGACAAACTTGTACGTCGTCACGTCTTGGTCGAAGTGGAGATGGATGGAGACATCGGATCTCAATCCTGCCTTGGCGACTGTCATGTAGGACGACCAGTCTGCGAGCATGATGTCACCTTTATCACCAAGCGTTTTCATGGCTTGGCTAAAGATGATAGGTCGGCCCAACAAAGTCGAGAACGGCGAACCTGCCAAGTTGTTACCCGGCATGTAAATCGGAGTCTCGTTACTGGTTCCAGCGCCGTAATCAAACGCAAGACTCAGGAGCTGAGGTTCGACATCTTGGTTAGCTACCCAAACAGCCTTGGATCGAGACGGAGCATAGCACCGACTCCACATCTTATGAATATTCAGGTAATTGATTGTATCAGCAGCCTGTGAACCTTCCTTGGCAACACTCACCAGCGCGCCGCTGTTAAGTACGCCCAAAGGTTGACCAGCACCTGTCCCGTTGATCAACTTATCGTTGATCTCAAAACTCATGCGCTGGGGAACAACAGAACGGAGATACGAATCCATCGCAGAGGAATCATCGAGCAGTTCCTCGGTGACTTTCACCATCGTAACCAGCTTGTTCGCTCGCACCGTGCGTTGCTTAAATGCTGGCTTCTTTTCCGAATAGGTATCGCCCTCGCCCTCCCACTCACTGTAGATGCCGGAGGTCGCCCAGGGAGCACTCTCATCGACTGGTACAGTGATCGAGTTGGAGGAGGTGGATAGCTGATCCGTGCGGCTCAACAGTCCATCCTCTTCTTCGATTAGCGATACAATCGCGTCTCGAAAATCAGGCGGTACGGTGAACCCACCATCAGCTCCGACACCTTCGGTGCCGTAGGTGGTCGCTGCCATCCGCGCAGTGAGTCGAGGGTCAGTACTCTGGGGATTAGCCCAAGCGTTTTGGCAGGCGGTCGCCCAATGGCCGATGCTGTCGAACCCGTAGGTTCCTCGGTCGGTCGCCACTGTCGCAGGCATCTTAGCCTTGGCAGGTTTGGCGAGATTGCGCGGACTGTCAACTTCCTCAACGTCTGAGGGAGCTGAAATTCTACCGACAGATGCTTGCAGGACTTCTTCCTGGCGATCCATCCGCTTGACTGTTTCGGCCTGAGCATTGTATGCGTCCCAGCGATCCAGTGCGGCGTTGAGATCAACAGCTTCGTCTTCAGTTAGATCGCGGTTCTCGGATTCGGCCTTGGCCCTGATTGTTTTTGCCTGCTCATGCAGGACGCTCATTTCATCGATAATTTCTTGCAAGGTTGCCATCTTATTTCCTTTATGGATGTGCAACGCGCAAAAGAAAACGACGCGGCTTTCACGCGCGTTACGGGGAACGCTGGGAGAAAGCCGCGCCGCTCATTATCTAGGGGAGACGCTTTCTGGTCGGCAATAATGCCTATTTCGACTGTAGCGAATGTCGCTTCATAAAGTCAAGTCGTTTATCCATTTTCTTTGTTCTGGTGCTGACACTGTTTCGAGCAGCACCAAAATAGCCGACGAAATTCTGTACATGCGCGGCCATTTTGATTGGCTCGGTGACTTCACCCACAAAGCCAAGGTCCATAGCCTCTTCAGAGTCGAACCAAGTACCGTCTCCTTGATCTCGCGACATCATCTCCTGTGCCTGATCAGCAGTCAGGTCAGTATGTTTCTCGTAGATGTTTGCGATCTTGTCCGCATACATCGAAAGCCGGTCGCTTTTGATGCGATGCACTTCAGCCGATCCCATCGTCATATCCCAGGGATCATGAATCATCAAGAAGGATGACTCGGCCATACGTCTCACGTCACCAGCGAGCATCACCACCGACGCAGCAGATGCCGCCAACCCAGTGACCTCGACGACAACTTCCGCTTTCGCGTTTCGCAGGGTGTTATACATCGCAATCCCATCGAAGACAGAACCACCGGGACTGTTGATGAATAGGTTGATCCTGTCCACCTCACCGGCAGCAGAGATTTGTTCGTTGAACTGCTTTGGCGATACCCCACCAAACTGCGATCCAATCACGTCGTCCAGGAACAGGTCAACGACGTTGACCCCCTTGGTTCGATTCCTTGTTGCGACCAATCCGGTGTTCGGCCATGCCAGATAAGCGGTTTCCATTTCTGGTTCGTTGATCATTGGTTTGTTTCTTCTCATGTTTGTGTTTCCGTTATCTCTATCTGTTGCAAGAATGAATTCGTCATATCAAACGCCCAAGAGGATTCCCACTGCTCAAGACAATCCTCGATGTCCGATTTCGTTAACGCGCGAAAGTCTTCATCAGTTTGAGTGCAGCACCATCCAGCGACAACCACTTCCAGCGAGTCAGTCGCGTCAACGTGACCGCACATCTCGTTGTAGGTCTGCGCGACAGGCATCAACTTAGACTTCATGATGTTTGCTTGCTTGGCGTAGTAACTGGAAAGCCAACTGCATAACTTTTCGTCGTCACCATCGTAGCGTTTGATCGCGGCACGGATACGCTCCTTGGTGATCCGCTCAAAGTATTCAGCGTGATCATTGACGACGTGCCGCAACATCATCGCGTTTGGCCGTGGATTTAGTTTGACTTCTTTCTCCTCTTTTTTCTCATCATCTTGTTCCTCGTCCTCTGGTTCCTCTTCCGTATCTTTGGGTTGGCTTGCCAGTGACTCCTGTACTTTTCCTGCCATTTCCAACGTGGTGAAATTCAGAGGCACCAGGCGTTTGTCGCCTTCGGGTCCGATCTCGTTCATGTCTTCCAAACGCAAGATATCGTTTGGAGTCAGCACTCCAAGATCGCGAAGTCCCTGGTAATACTTGACGCGAGATTCAGAGTCACCACGCAGAATTCCATTCAGGTTGATCGACGTGTATTGGTTGTCTCGTTTGCCACGCGGTCCAATCAACTTGGCGTTGGCCTCTTGCTCGAGCTTGATGCACCAGGGGGCAATCGAATCACGCGCGAAAGCAATTTCCATCTGCTCTGTGTTTGAGTAAGTGCCTCTTCTTAATTCCCCGATTTTTGTGGGTGGAACGCGATAGATACGACAAGCTTCCTCGACTTGAAAAGAGCGAGTCTCTTGCAACTGTGCGTCCTCGTTGTTTGAACTAATAACTTCAAAGTCCATGTTCGGTTGCAACAGTCCAATCCGGCGAGACTGCAGATGTTGTTTTTCAAACGCGCGGATATATTCCTTCGCGGTTGTTTCGTTGAGCCGCGCCGAAGACTTCAACAGACCAGAAGGTATGGCACCCTCGCCAAAGAATTGTGCAGCATGTCTTTCTGCCGCCAGTCCTGTGGCAAAGCACTGGGAGAACAGCGCAAGAACGTAGTAGCCTAGCAATCCGTTGCTGCCAAGTCCTTTGATATGAAACATGTCTTCCGGCAGAATCGTTGTGTTGTTATCAACCAAGTAAAACAACCGTGATGTTTCCTTGTCTCTTTTCAGGTCTACGCGATGCGGTTCGATCGGCCATAGCTTTACGGCAGCACCGGACATGTCGCGCTCAATCTCGGCAAATGCGTTACCCCAAACCAGGACGTTGGCCATCATGGTTTCTCGAAAGGAGAAACTTGTCATCTCGTCGTTTGGTGCCACATTCAGCATCTGGTTGAGTCGGTTGCCTGGAGACAGGATCTCCCTACCACCACTATCGATTTTTTTATACCCATGCCACGGCAGCATCGAAATCGTATCGGTCAGCACGCGAATGCAAGCCCAACTCGCTGTCCACTTGTAGGCGCTTGATGCATCGATGTGGATGCCCGCATTATTGCGGCGCAGGTACATCATCACATGTTCTGGCTCGGTTGGTTTTGATGTCAACATTTGCGGTGGCATCACGTCTATGCTCGTAGTCAAGTCATTCATCATCGGCCCCTCCGAAAACTAGAAGATCGTTTGTGCTCGCGCGTGGTTGGGACATTGCCCCACCAAGACTCATGATCGCTGATACGATTCCATCTATCTTCTTAGCAGAATCCTTTCCAGGTTTGATGGGCCGGATGTTATTGTTCGCGTCAGGCTTAGTCGTCACAACACTCGCCTGGAAGCGCCAGCAATCGTTGCGTTTTATTTTCAACTCCCTGTTGGTGATCAATCTCTCAAACTCTTTGGTTGGTTCAGCAAAATGCTTTATGGTTTGCGGGAAAATCTTTCTTTCAATCCCAGTCTGCTCACTGAACTGCTGCATCAGATGTTCTGCGTTGTAAGGATCGTAAAGTATCTCCTGAACACAATATTGCTCAGACAACTCCAACAGATCGCGAAACACAACATCATAATCACAAACATCTCCATCGGTGACTGTGATGTCCCCACTGTCTTGCCACTCTTTGTAATCGATCAAGTGCGAATACTTATCCACAGAACCCTGCGGTAGCCAGAACCGTGACTCCATCCTGTATGAGTTATTGTCATCATCGTGCCAGCAAATCACTGCTGCTGTTGTGTCGGATGTCTTCGCCAGGTCGAGCCCAATCCAGCAATCACGTCCGATCGCCCACTGGTCTTCCCAATCGATTTCGCATTTTTTGAACTCATCTATATCCAACCATGGGTTGCTCGACATTTCCCAAACACCGTATGTGAATCGCAGCAGGTTAGGAATCTCCCTCGGAACTTGCAGCGCATCTTTTATGTCTGCCAGCAAATCCTTTTCGTCCAGGATCACGTCGATTGAAGGATTGCATTTTCGCGCGACGGGAATAGAAGTCGCACCGTCCTTCACCGCTTCCAATTCGTCCAGGGCATCTTGTTTTTCCGCGCTGTATATCAACGCATGGTATCGATGATCTGTGTAGCGACCTTCGATAATTGCTTGTGCTTTTTCGCGTTGTTTGTAGCAGACGCTTTGCAGGTCGTCCCCAGCGTTAGTGATGATCAAGTGCATCGGTTGGCGGCGCATTCGAAAACCGTATTTGATTGCATTGAACAGGGCATCTCCCTTCCAGCAATGCATCTCGTCGCTACACGCAAAATGTATCTTGTATCCATGCTTACCGGATGGACTTGAGGAGAGCGCGCGATAGGTTGAGTTGGTCGCGTCAAACATGATCGCGTTGGAGGAACGGTTAATGTGCAAGATCTCGCTGAGTTCTTCCGATGCCTTGATCATGTTAATGGCCTCAGAGTGAACAATCTGTGCCTGCGAAGAGTCGCTCCCTAATGAGTAACATTCAGATCCCATCTCTTCGTCGGCTAGCAAAAAATACAAACCAATGGCCGACGCGATTGCGCTCTTACCATTTTTTTTAGCAATCTCTTGATAACTCTGGCGAAACCGGCGCGCTCCTGTTTCTGGATCGACCCACCCGAACATCGGATAAATAACTTCATCGCGCTGCCAAGGCTGTAGCTCAAAAGGTTGACCGGCCCACTGACCGCTAGAATGCTTTATCTTTTCTCGGAAGAAATATTCAACATGTTGTGCAAGGTCCAAGTTGAACCGGTAACCTTCGGCCACTGCTCGTTCGTCTGAGATATTGCGAATCCATTTTGACGCTTGCTGGCCTGACCCCCGTCGCATTTTCCCAGGAGGTTTTTTTTCAAAGTTGTACAACGTCAGCGGTCCATGTCGATCCTTGCGATACGTTCCGCGTTCGTAGTGCTGTTGTGCAGTCATCGCCTTACGAGGCATGGTGGCGCTCCAACATGTGATGTCGGTTGTGGCAGACGCCGCACAAGGTCATTAGATTTCCCCATTCATACAGCAGATCAGGAGCACCATTGTGCGGAATGCGGTGATGAACGTGTAGGTTGCCAGTCTTCCCACATTCCTCGCAAACGCGAGGCGCAGCGGTTAGCCAAGCGTTCCGCAATTTTCTCCATTTTGCACCGTACCCGCGTTCGCTGGTCTTCTTTCGATTGTCAGCGTGCCGCTTGGTGGCAGCGTAATGAGGAGGTCGATACGACTTTGCGCGAAGCGGCATCACAGTTCACCCTGGACGTATGATATTTCGCCACCAACATTGACTGAACCTGCCGAAAGGTTGATGTTCAGCGCCTCGCCTGCGGCAGTTTCGATCAAACCCATCGGGTTATAGTCGATTGCAAATCCCCCTCTGGAAGACACATAATGTACTCCAGAGATGTCTGAGGTGTTCGACTGAAACTTGATATTCACGGATGAATCTGAGGTAACGATCCCGCTCAAAACGCGAATCACTTGGCCAGATACTGCCGCGACAACCGCAGTGTTTCCGCTCGCTGTCGCTGCGATGGTCGCGCGCTGTGGTACTCCCTTAATTGCCATTTTATGTTCCTTATGAGTAGTAGGTCATTCCCTTACCGTTGTTATAAAGCGCCGTCATCTCTTTGTCGGTGAGCCGATCACCGACCATCCAGCCAACTTCGTCGACCAGCGCGTCAGCGTTCTTGAAAACTTGATTATCGCTCATAGTAAAGTCGTTACCGTCATGATCTGTTATGTCCATCGAGTATTTCACGGTAGGTCCATCCATGCATACCGACATTTTACCGTCACCATCTGATTCTTTCCCTGAACCAACCGCGCGCGATACGTTCACAATCCAGAGGTGCCAATCAGTCCCAGCAGCTTCGTCAAATCCTGACCAGACTGCAACGTTGCTCGCTTCCCCAACCGTATTAAAATAGAAGTACAAATTTCCGTTTCCGTAAGGGTAAAACCCCCAACCACCCGACGACTCCGGGCTATTGAACATGTCGAACACCATGCCATTAGTATAACTTTCCATTTTTAACCAAAACCAAACGCTGAAATCATCGGTGCCGCACTCAAAATCTTCTTCATTGTTCAACGAGTATCGGTTACTCGTATTTGTATCTCCTTCCACTGCGCCGCTGATCACGCCATCGGTGACAGTGCAGGTTCCTTGTTCGGAGAGATCGTGATCAGACGATCCGCTATCGCCAACACGATTGACTTGATCCGGTATGTCTGCGCCGGCTGCTTGGTCGCAATTCCAGTAGCCCATGATATCGTCGTCGATCGTTCCCGGCATTACGGCGTTGAGTCCGCAACCCATCAGCATCAAAGAATTACCCATCGCGCAAATGTCCCCTTTCTTTCATCCAGTCAATCAACTGAATCGTTTGATTGTCTTTTTGTATTTCGATGGTCGCGAGAATTCTACCGTACACATCTCGCGACCGTTGTTTGTATGGAAGAACAAAAACTTGCGCGTTAGCAACCAACTCCTTTAAATCTTCCGTTGCTTTCTTTCCTTTTTTTACTTCTTCGTCCGTCACGTTGACGCTTCGTCTTCGATAGCTCGATTCCCAGGCATCAAAGTCTGCGATTCTGATCCGCTGATTCGTCAGAGCCACATCCCAGGGCAACATCAAAGTCTCAACCTTTAGTGTATCGCCGTCGATGACTTTGACCCCGCGCGCCAAGTAACCTTCGGCCAGCAAAGGAACGCAAGGCAAAACCAGCAACATCAAGACCAATAGATTGAATGCAATGTTCATCGTCTTCGCGTTTTCTTTTTCTTCTTCGCCACCGGCTTTTCTTCTTCCTCTTCCTCTTCTTCATCCACCTTGGGTTGGCTCAATGTTTCGAGCACATCGAAAATTCTCTCCAAGGTTTCGTCATCGAGTATCAGCTTTTTGCCGTCTGCCTTTCGGCGTGCGCGGATCTGTCGAACCAGCCAAATCCCAAGCCCAATGAAGACTGGAACGGACGCACCTCCGGTAAGGGCCGTGATGATGAGTCCCCAGGGAATTTTGAATACTGTCTCGATGCCCTCGCGCGGTGGGATGACCGGAATCCCATCGGGAAATAGAATTCGTCGTCGTCCATCACTTTCGGCTGGAGGTACATCCCAGGGAGGATCAGCGCCGATGTCGGAACTCTCCACATCATCCTCTGGAGTTTGCGCGCGAAACGAATCGTACCCAGGGCGCTGGTCGAGCTTAGAAACATAAAACTGAATCGCTTGTGATATGTTTGTTGACAGATGATGCGGATCACCAGAGTAGCTTGATTGATAGACCACAGTCGAAGGATCGCCGTATTCTTTTGATCGGGGTGGCTGAACAATCACGGTTGGAAAATGTGTGAACTGAACATTCTCGAATCTGAACTGTTGCGATCCATCTCTGGAATCATAGAAGTTGATGTGCGCCCAACTGTTTTTACTTTCGCCGGGATCGGCCAAGGCGAGTAGATGCGGCTCGGTCTTCCACTGTTCTCGCAGGATGCGCGACTCCGGACCACCATCTCCAACGACCGAAACAAACCACTTGTGCAAATCATCCGGTGGCACGGCGGCCATCAGTTCGACAAAACTCTCT
>VTLG01006132.1_pt1 | contig 22177 bp, 27 predicted proteins | sample 4694571 | NCBI WGS metagenome assembly VTLG01 (sample SAMN12604809, study PRJNA352737) | marine metagenome | biome: ENVO:00000447; feature: ENVO:00000209|ENVO:00000569|ENVO:01000036; material: ENVO:00002151; isolation source: viral sequences binned using virsorter ... | reverse complement strand
TTATGTTCTTGAGCATCTTTTGACAGTTCGCTTAGTCGTTCAAGTTGACCTATCAAAGTTACTCCGTAACGTCTTTGTTTCTCTTCTCGAAGTTCCGCGATATATTCCACAACGTGAGGAAAATCTCTTCCGTTTAAAAATACGCTTGCTTGTTTATTGGCTACCTCTGGAGCATAACCACTTTTTCTAGCACATTCAGTATTGGAGTAGATACCCTCGACAATATACTTAGCAAAAGTTTTTTGCCTATCCGTTAACTTTCGATTGTGATGTTTTTCAATTTTTGAAATTTTACTTTTTGATAATTTAGCCATAAAAGTTCCCCAGGTGTTTACAAATAAAAATATTATGAGCAATTTTTATTTTCAAGTTTTTTCCTATATAGCAGATTTTGACCCCCCAAGTGTAAATCTGTAAACCATTTGTAAACAAGAGGGCTATTTGATATTTCCTTATTTTGTTAATCCTAAACAGTTGTGTTTACGGTGTTTACAATGTTTACAAGATTTTCAGCAAATTTTTTTAAAAAACATAAGCACCCCCATTTATCTGTATATAGTAAAAACGGCTCAGCTGCTTGACGTATAATCATTATCAACAACCATAAAACAAATGATTTGCGTTCATGAACCAATAATGGTATCTTTAGTCAGTCAAATAAAAAAGGTGTAACATGACAGACTTAAATAAACTTTTAAAACCATGCAAATTTTCAATAGAAGAAGATCCAGTTTTTAAGGGATTTTATCTTGAAGACTCTAAGTATTGGAACGGGTGGTTAAATCCATACGTTACGAAGGAGGTTCGGGATCAGATACTAAACTTTTATTGTCCTCCAAAAGTTCGGGACAAACTTCTTGAAGAAAGAAAGACTTGTGAAGATTTAGATGTATTTGATAACGAATATCCGTGGCTTGAATATTGGAATCAAAAAGCTGATCCAAAAACGGGGTTATACTATTTCGGTAGTGGATTCATATGGGAAGAATTTGAAGACAAAACCTATGAGGTTCATTGGAAGGAGGGTTATCCTAAATGTGATCCGCAAACTGTTTCTCTTCAAGAGTTGAAAGAGGATAAGGAAGGTCGTTGGAATTTTAGTGCATATGGGGAAGACGTACTAGATGATATTTCCAATTTAGAAATTAATGAAAGTTTAGATGTTGTTGGAGTTCTTGAAAGAACAACATTTATAAGGAAGGAGTGAGTATAATGGGTTATTTTGTAGAATGCGTGAAGGACATAAAAAACCAAATACCTAAAGAGTGGAAGTATACGGGTTACGCGAATGATATGTGTCCATCATATAGTTTTAATAATCTGAAAGTGTTTATTGATCATCTAGATCCAAAGAAAAGAGAGGATCAGACACTAAGCCGATTTTCAATAACGGACGATAATGAGGAGTCTGACAATTATCAAATGATTATCTTTGAAACTGAAAAGTTTGAAGAGGTGCTCAAATACATGGAATTTATATTTGAAAAAAGTGATGACCCTCAAATGTATGATGATCAATATACGTTGAGAGCGGATAAAAATATTTCCATTCAAGTTTCGGATGAATTTATTTGTGTTAACAAATGGGTAGAGGAAGAGGAAACAATGTATCACTTAGGTTCATTCAAGACCTTGATGGATGCAATGGATCAAGCTTTAGTCACCCATGAACCCGTCTTATATAAAAATCTTATATTTAAGGAGAACAAATAATGAGAGGATTTATGCGTATAAGGTTACATAAAATCAGAAGATTACTTACCCTTAAAACGGGGGATGTAATCTTTGACGATAAAAAAATAATTAGTCTTATTCTTAGAGGTTTTTCTAATGATCAGATATATGATTTTGCTCAAGAGTTATTCTACTTTTGGGATCATCCGACATATTGGCAAGATAAAAAAGAGGGGAACTACCCTTCTCAAGCCATGTCCAGTTTTAAAACTTTGTTAAGGATAATGAATGCAGAGAGGAAAAGAATATGACCTCTTTATCTAATAGCGTGGCGGTCGGGGATGAAGAATTATTTCATGACAACCTTATTAATAAAATCAGTAAGTCCGAAACTATGGATGAAGTTTTGACGTGGGCAAGGTCGGAGGTTCAGCGTTTTATTCCGTATATGCTTACGACCGAAAACGGGGATGAAGACTTACAATTCATTGTTTTAAGTTTATGGAACGATGAACAATCTAATCATATGGAAGGATAATAATATGAAACTACAAGCGACAAAAGTTGAGCGTGAGTTTTTGGAAATGATGCTAGATACATTTCTTGATCATTACGGGAATTGGGATCGGAGTCACAATCCTTATAAAAAAACTCTCAAGGAATATAATGATCGTTTCGGGGAGATCTTCACGGAAGAAACCTTAGACACTTTTAAATCTATGATTGCTTTAATAAGAAAAGATGCATCGGACGAGTGGTATGGATAATGATTCTAGGACATTCGAAAGAGTGTCCTATGACCATTGTCTAAAGCAATGGATTTTGCATAACAAAAAAGGAGAATTTAAATGCAGTTAAATAAAGACATAGTAAGAAATATAAGAGGTAAACTTCAAAACCTCATAGATGAAAACACGGGATCGCATATGTTGGATGATTATGAAATCCATGTTGGCAATGCAAATTTTTCGGAAACGGAAGTTACTTTTAAATTAACGGTTAAGGTGCAAGGTTCAAAACCGAAAGAGGAGTTAGAATTGGAAAACTATCTAAGCTATAATCCTAAGTTGGATAATGAAAAGATAGTCCAGTTTAAAGGCATGGATCTAAAGTTAGTTGGATTTAAGCCTATTAATAGGAAGTATCCATTTATTCTTCAAGATATGAAGACCTCCAAAAGGTACAAATTTCCGACCGATTGGGTTTATTCACAAATGTCCAAGGAAGTTGGATAATGATTCTAGAGCACTCAACTTATCACGAGTGCTCTATGACCATTGTCTATGACGGTGGATTTGAACTTAAAAAAGGAGACTAAAAATGGGATACACAAATTATTGGTATCAATACCGCGACTTTACCGATGGCGAATGGGTTGAGATCGTAGATTACTTCAATACTCTTATGCAGAAGGAGAAGTACCGAAAGTTGGTTGATCTTGGTGCAGTAAACAAGAATGATCCATTTCAGAAAGTTAAGTATGAAGATAATGAAATATTTTTTGATGGTGGCGAAGGTGGATCATGCGAAACCTTTGTTCTTAATAAATATGAACCCAAACCAAGGCACCAGGGGGACAAAACTTACTTTAATTTCTGCAAAACGCGAGGATTACCTTACGATAAAATTATTTGGAAGTTGTTGAAGTTTATAAAGTTAATAGTCTTAGATCCAACAAGAGCAGATTTTGTAATTTCTAACGACAAAGGAGATGAGATTGTATCTATTTCAGATACTGTAACTCTCGACACAAGTTTAAGACGTGAAAACTTTGATCATGCTTATAAATGGGTAACACAAGAGAAGGGGCGGTATGATGGCTAGACTTGTGCTTAATACTTTTGGGGATAGGACAACTATCCCCATTGCCCAAGTGGTGCTTGCGGATAATAGTAAAAGGAATCTTTTACGTTATATCGGCAATAAACTTAACTGGTGGAACTTCCATGACTTTACCCGAATACCGAAAGAGTGGAAGGTCATTGCCCATCATATGACGATATCCTATGGCGAACCCTTTTCTGAAAAACTGCAAGAGGACATTGATAATAAAAAAGGTGTTCATTTGTTTGTAAGAAGGTTCGGGGTTTCAAAAGACGCGATAGCAGCCGAAGTCGAAGGATATGAAAGTTCCAATAAAATAGCACATATTACGATAGCTATACCGCCCGACGGTAAGGCAAAAAACTCTAATGATATTACCGAATGGTATGAGGTCACGGGGTGTTGTGTTTTGTATGGTGTTGTTACTGATTGTTCAATAAATTTAGAAAGGAAGAAACATGGATAAGAAAACATCAGATAGGTTCTTTAATTTAAGAGTTAAGGAAAAAGAAGATCTTGAAAGTCGCATGGTGCGATATTACGCAGATTTTTTAATTATAACCGCGTTGCTACTCGCTTGCGGGATCGGTGGGATAATTCTTTACGCTATGATTAACGGAGGATCATAATGAATTTAGGAAATTTAAAATTAAGATTAAGCCAGTTAAAAGCTTTAAAAGGTTTGCCGCTTAACTATGGCAGTTTACCGATGGTTGTTGAGGGTAAGACGGAGACAGATAGTTACTGTTTTGCTATTACCGATTTTGAAATTAGTGGCGGTAATATTTTTTTCAAGAGTGAAGATCTTGACGAAATTCTTAAAAAAGTTGAAGGAGTAACTCTCTTTAATTTTGGAGACAAAACATGATTTACACGGCAATTGAAATTGACAAGTTTGCCGTCAAAGTGTCGGACGATAACCATGAGGGGATTGTCCGATATTATGACGTGCGAGAAGTGTCGGGCAAAATGTTAGGTAAGGTGGACTTCTTTTGTGGAGGTTCGCCATGCCAGGGATTTAGTTTTTCTGGAAAACAGCTTGCGTTTTCCGATCCTCGATCAGTATTGTTCTTTGAATATGTCCGATTATTGAAAGAGTTATTGGACATAAATCCCGATATGCAATGGATGTTGGAAAATGTTCAAATGAAGAAGGAGTTTGAGAGCATCATCACGGAGATTCTCTGGGGAACAAAACCGATAAAGGTAAACTCAGCGATATTTAGTCCTCAAAACAGAGTCCGAAACTATTGGTGCAGTTGGCATATTAATCCGCTTTTGTTCGTGGATCGGGAACGCTATCTCCATCATATTTTGGATATGGATTCGGGCGAAGAAATTAAAACTTATACGCCAAGGAATCAAGATTCGAGTTCCGATAACTGTCGGCAAGTGGGTCATGCAGACGATATTAATGGTCATGATATTCTGAAACGAATCTACTCACCGAATGCCAAAGCACCGACGTTAAATACTATGGGGGGCGGTAATCGTCATCCAAAGGTAGCTTTGACCGAACCGCAATGGAACGCGGCCTCCATCCGAAATAGAAGATTAGATGAGAATGGAGTCCGTAAAGACGATCAAATGGAACTGGACTTAGTTCCGTGTTTAGAGGTCAAAGGTCAGAATAAATCGAATGCGTTGACCACGGTGCAAAAGGACAACCTTGCATCAACCCTACCCCAAGGGCGGTATCCTATTGCGGATATAGTCGGGGGGCAAGGAAAACAGCTACTTAAACCCAATATTGCCAAAGCAGCCACTCTGTTGGCAAGGGATTATAAGGGGTTTGGCAACCAAGGTATGACGGGGGTGCGTACTTCCGATCCATATACTTGGAGACGGTTGTCAGTTGTCGAGTGCTCACGTCTTCAAGGTTTACCCGACGATTACTGCAAAAGTGTGAGTAAGAGCCAAGGTTATAAGCAGTTGGGCAATGGTTTCCAGGTGGACACGATTTTTGAATTATTGAAACAACTACCTAAGGACACTCCTTTGGACAACGTGGCATCGGCTTTTGATGGTATCTCATGTCTGAAGGTTGCCTTGGATCAATACAAGGAATGGAAGAATGACTAAAAAATATTTAGCAGAAACTAAAAGTTGGAAACTATACAAAGTTACTGATGCAAAGGGCGTTTATTATGACCTTTATTGTAAGGTCAATAACTGTGTTACTCGTTATACTCATCTTCAAATAGATAGCGAGGGAAACTATGAGTTAAGTTATGGCAAAAAAACCTAAAGCCGTGATTGAACGTCCACGGAATCCGTACCACATTCGTAAACGACCAGACGTGATTCCAGATAAACGACAAAAACAAATGAGGAATCGCCATCTGCATAAATTGTGGATGGCAAAACAACTAAAACAAGAACTACAGAAGGAAGAAGATAATGAAGACATATAATATTAGAATCCGTGCGGAGTACACGGGATATTACAAGGTTAAGGCTACGTCTTTGAATGATGCAGAAATAAAAGCCAGACAAAAGCTTTTTGATGAAATGAACGATGAAGTAGACGGCTCATTTGATTTTGAGGAGTTTGAGGATGAGGAGCACGAAGCTCATAAAGAACTCAAGCAATGGGCAGAGAACCAATGATTGTAAAAGCGATTGCCCTAGTTTGTATTATCCATGCTGTTGGAAAGCATAGCTGCCCGACTATAATTTTTGAAGAAGAATTTAAATCGGTTCAAGAATGCAATGCCTGGTTGATAAAGAAAAATTTATACGGAATGCCTTACAATCAAAAAATTGTAATGGATGATTGTGTCGTAACAAGGAAGGAAAAATTATGACAGATAAGAAAGAGGAATCATTCGAGGATCGGTTTGCCTTAAAAGTGAAACGAGATACACGATTAAAGCAAGTTCGCGTTTTTAAAAAAGAAACCATAGAAATATTTAAAAAGATGAATTTAAAAAGAAAGAAGGAAGAAAAATGAAATCACTTGTTTACGTTTTATATCTCATTACCGTGCCCGACATTTTGGATGAAGATAAAAGGGCGGTTCATAGACTTTCTTTTGAGAGTCAAGAAACTTGTCTAGACCTTGCTCACACACTTGGGCAAGAATTAGATCCTATATCACGAAAGCAGCAATGCCAAACATTGGAAGAATATGATCATAGGATCTCCGTTAGAGTGCCTTTACCCAAACCAGATTTTATGGACTAAAGGTTGTATTTTAAAAACAAATGGTATATATATTATACATATAGAGCTTATGAAAGGGATACAAATGGCTAATGTAGGAACAAAAAATCAAAAAAGGGGTGGAGTACCTTTTGTGAACGTCGCTGTTCCGATCGAGGATCGAGAAAAATTAAGACAAATAGCACTTCAAGAGGATAGAAACATGGCGAAACAACTGGGTCGCATGATTCGGGAAGACTATGAACGACGGTTCGGGGATAAAGAAGAGCAATTGGAAAACATTCGAAAAATGGAGGGCACTTAGTCGTTTTAACAGAATCCCTTGACGAAGGGGTACACTTGATCAAGTGGTAGAGTCGAGCCTCCGCAAAAGGAAGGAGGCTTGGCTCCGCGTGTTTTAACCCTTCTTAGATTTTATATTGAGCCACTCTTTTACTTCTTCTCCTAAAACTTTTGCACTTAAATTAATTTTATTAACGAGAGACTTCACGATTCTTTCGTCAATCGTATTTTCAGAAATCAAATCAATATATGTAACAGAATTTTTCTGACCAATTCTATGACAGCGGTCTTCTGATTGAATCCGTGTATCTAAATTAAAATCATTTGAATAATATACGACCGTGTTCGCTGCTGTTAAAGTGAGTCCTCGACCTCCCACGGATGGATTGCCAATAAAGAATCTAAGATCAGAATTAGGATCTTGGAACTTATCAACAATCAAACTTCTTTCATTATCTAGCGTATCCCCGAAAAACATGGCAGCACAACCATCCCCGAAAGTTTTTGTTAAGGTTTGGTGAATATTGTTCATGTCATATCGAAAACGTGACCAGATAATAAGCTTTCCCGAATTTTCGTGACATATATCAAGAAGAGCACTTAATCGGTTTGTATCAAAGCTCTCCTGGTCTCCATCATCAGTTTTAATATACCCCGAAAGTATTTGCTGTAGCCGTAACATTTGCGTAACAACTTGTGTTGCTGATGCTAGTTTACCGTCTTCAAACAGAACAAGAGCTTCTTTTCGAATCTGTTCATACAACTCGTGTTGCCTTGACGTTAACGTAACGTACCGTGGAACGTATAATTTTTCGGGCAAATCTAGGCAATCTTTCTTCAAAACCCGAAAACTAAAGGTATCAAGCTTGTTGTTTAGCTCATCTAAATTTTTAAAACCAATAACTTGTCTGAAACTTGTGGATCCCATGTTCCTAACTTGTAGATTAGCATAACGACCTTGAAAAACGTAGTAATTATCAAAACCAAGTGCCCCCGATCTTAAAAAATCTATCTGTGAGTATACATCCATAGGTGAGTTTGTGACGGGTGACCCCGTGAGAATGCGTGTATACCAAAATCCCCGACCCACAGTTATAAGATTCTTAGTTCGTTTGGACTTATGATTCTTGATCGTGGTCGATTCGTCTATAGCAACAAGACCCCTACCCCCGAATTTTTTTGCTAACCAGGTGCCAACGGTCTTACCTTTGACGGATGAGAATATCTCGACGTTCATAACAAAGATAGTCATTCCATCAAAAGGGTCTTTTACACTGGCTATTTTCTTTTGTTGTGTTTTGTTTGGATTACTGAACCATTCTATAACCCGAAAGTTTATGTCATCTGGAAAATGTTGCGGAATCTCTCGTTCCACCCAGTTTCGATACACTCCTTTTGGTGCAACAATCAAAGCAAAATTAATTTTATTATCTAAATACAAACAAGCAATATTATCGATTAAAACCTTTGATTTACCCGTGCCCATCTCCATAAACAAAGCAAAAAATTCTTTGTCAAAACAATGCGTTAGTGCATCCCTCTGATGATTAAATGGTTCGGTTTTATATTTATATTTGACAAGGGTATTGTTTTTCATATATAAATGTTTATGTTTAAAACATAATAATGTCAACTTAAACCTGAAGAGGAGAAACTTATGACAGACATCTTTGACGAAATAATTGATGAGAGTGAACGGCTTGAGTCAGTTAAGACAAAAACCATGACAGAACTGAGTGGTTTAGTCCGAAACTTAGATAAAGTTAATAAAGAAATTGAGCTACATGAAAACCATTTAAAGCAGCTCAAACAGCAAAAGCAGAAACTATCAACAGAACAGCTTCCAAGTCTAATGGATGAAATGGGTGTTGAACGAATTGATGTGGATGGCGTAGTTGTCGAGAAGAAACAAATAGTCGCTGCATCAATCCCCGTTGCTAGGAGGGACGAAGCCTTTGCCTGGTTACGCGAAAGAAATTTAGATTCTATCATAAAAAATGATGTTATCTGTTCTTTCGAAAAAGGTCAGGACAACTTAGCCAAAAGCACAGTGGCTATGTTAAAAGAAAACGGTTTTAAACCTCAGATTAAAACTCATATACATCCCCAAACTATGAAGGGATTTGTTAGAACCCGTTTAGAAAATGCACAAGAACTAGATTTAGATCTTTTCGGTGTTTTTCTGAGCAATATTGTTGATATAAGGAGAAAAATATAATGGCGAATCAAGTAGTACAAAAGGAAGACCAATTTCCTACCGAGCTTTTAGACGAATTAACAGCAACTGCAGGCGAAGGAACAACATTTGAAAGTTCTGAGTTGCAAATACCGTTTATTCGAATAATCCAGGCTTTGTCACCGCAGATAAAAAGGAAGGATCCTTTGTTTATCGAGGGTGCAGACCAGGGCGATGCTTTTAACACTGTTACAAACCAGTTTTGGAACGGTGAAGACGGTTTAACGGTAATACCATGTTATCAAGAGACTAAGTATCTAGAGTTTGTTCCTAGAGAAACTGGTGGTGGATTTGTGGGAGAATTGTCTACCAAAGACCCCATGATTCAAAAAACAGAGAGAAGAGGAGCTAGAGAAATATTACCCAACGGTAATGATTTAGTTAAGTCTGATCAACACTACTGCCTTATAGTTGAGGGAGACGGCATGATTCAACCTGCGATTGTTGACATGAAAGCCTCTCAACTTAAAGTAAGTCAGCGTTGGAAGACACAAATCTCCATGTTGAAAATTAAAAACCCTAAAACAAATCAGTTAATGACACCCGCTTTGTTTGCCACACAGTGGAAGTTGGTAACTGTTGAGGAGAGTAACGATAAAGGCACCTGGTACAATTGGTCTGTCACGAAGGACGACCTTGTACAGAGTAAGGAAATATTTGATCAAGCAAAAAAGTTTAGGCAATCAATTATGGACGGTGCAGTAAAAGCTGTTGATGAAACTGGAATTTCCGACGAGATTCCTATCTAACTGCTCATATCAACAGTTTGTTGGGGGTGTGGGTGACTTTAATCCTTTTTTGTCTGACTGCCCCACATCCCCTTCTTTTAAACCATGTCAAATGTAATCAAATTTATGGATGCTTTCCGTGGTTCAAATGAAGCACACGGACAAACCACTGTAGGGTCTGTTGGTCGAAACGGTAAGACAGAAGCTAATAGTCGGGTGGTTCGTGAGCCGTTGACCGAGGAACTTGTAAAGAATCACCTTGAGGGAAAGCATGGTGTCGGGGCGATTCCGATTACTAGAGAAAATGAGTGTTACTTTGGGGCGATTGATATTGATCAGTATGATCTTGATCACAAAGGACTAATAAAGAAAATTTTAGAATTTAAATTACCCTTGGTCATATGTCGATCAAAGTCGGGGGGTGCACACTTATTTTGTTTTTTAAAAGAACCGGCACAAGCAAAGATTTTTAGAGAATATCTTACAGAGATAGCTAGTGCTTTAGGCTATGCCAAGGCAGAGATATTTCCAAAACAAGATACTATTCTGTCAGAAAGAGGCGATGTAGGAAATTTTATCAACTTACCTTACTTCAAAGCAGAACAAACCATGCGGTATGCTTTTAACGAAAGGGGTCAAGCTATTAGTTTAGAGGAGTTTTTAGCAGTTGTAGAGAAAACAAGAACTTTAATATCTGATTTAGAAAGTATTAAATATGGGGATAGTCGAGAGTTGTTTACGGACGGGCCGCCTTGTTTACAGAACTACATTGCATCGGGCGGTGTAACAGCAAATAGAAACATTTTTTTGTCTCAGTGTGCTCCCTATTGTAAGGGTAAATATTCTGACAATTGGAAAGGTTCTCTGGAGGAGATAAACCAAAGGCACTGCTCTCCACCTCTGCCTGCTAGTGAATTGGTTAGCTTACAGACTCAGTATCAAAAGAAGGACTACTTCTATCAGTGTAACATTGAGCCTAACGCATCTTTTTGTAATAAGGAATTATGTAAATCTAGGAAGTTTGGTGTAGGAGCAAAATCTGATCATGCTGCCGATCTTAGTGGACTAACAATTATGCTATCTGACCCCAAGCTTGTGTTTCTTGATGTGAATGGTGGCAGATTAGAGATAACAATGGATCACTTACAGAACCAACATTTGTTTCAGAAAGCGTGTATGGAACAACTGATGATGATGCCATCAAAGATGAAAGAGGTGGATTGGGTAAACAAAGTTAATGAAATGTTAAAAAAGGCTGTCCAGTTAGAAGTGCCACGAGAACTTACAGTGGATGGACAGTTTTATGATTTATTGGAAATGTTTTGTACGAGCCGTATCAAAGCACAATCGTCTGAGGAACTTCTTATGGGTAAGCCGTGGACAGAGGGCGGTAAGACAATGTTCATGATTAATGGACTCATGGAGTTTTTACGTCAGAGAAACTTTGGTTCATTTACACGGGCACAGATACAAGAGCGATTGAAAAAGCTGAACGATGACACGGATTGCAACGGTCATAAGAGCATCCGTAAACCCGATGGATCAAGGTCAACGATCAGAGTATGGTGGATACCTGCATATGAGGGTGTCGAGCAAAAAACAGAGGTAGCAGAGAATGACATACCCTTCTGAGTTAATACTAGGTCCTCCAGGGTGCGGTAAGACACATACCCTCATTGAGATCGTCAGAGACGCTCTCTCACGGGGTGTAGAACCCGATAGGATTGGTTATGTATCTTTTACTAAGAAAGCCGTCACAGAAGCTATAGAGAGGGCGGGATCGGCATTTAATCTTACACCTAAGAGCCTACCCTATTTTAGGACACTTCATTCTCTTGGATATAGTGGTTTAGGTCTGTCACAATCAGACTTGATGGCTCGTGAGGATTGGAGAGAGTTTTCACGAATGATGGGTATGAACTTTGATGGGATCATAGCCAGTGACGCTGATGACGGACTAATACTACCACAAGGTAAGGATCACGACAGATATCTCCGCATGGTGGACAGAGCTGCTCTTCGATGCGTTACTCTTGGAGAAGAATATAACGATCAACGAAACTATGATTTAGACTTCTTTATGCTTTTTAAAATCTGGAGAGAATTACAAAAGTATAAGTCGGAATATGGTAAGGTATCGTTCACAGATATGATTTCGGGTTACGTTAAACAAGGAACTGCCCCAAAGCTTGAAATACTTATAGTTGATGAAGCACAAGACCTTGTTCCGTTACAATGGAAGATGGTGGAGTTACTAGCACAAAACTCAGACAAAACATACTTTGCGGGGGATGATGACCAAGCGATTCATAGGTGGGCAGGTGTTGATGTTAATTTATTTATGAACTGCTCACAAAATGTTCGTGTATTAAAGAAAAGTTATAGGCTACCACGGTCTGCATATAACTTGGCTAACTCTGTGGTCAAACGCATTCATAATAGAAAACAAAAGGCTTTTGATCCGATGGATCGTGAGGGCACCGTTAATTTTCATATGGACACATATAATCTAGACATGAGCCAAGGTTCGTGGACATTGATGTCTCGAACTAATTCTTTTGCTCGTGATGTAGCAACAGATCTACGGGATCAAGGTTTATTCTATGAGATCAAAGGCTATCCAAGTGTAAAGTTAGAAATAGCGGAAGCTATAAAGATATGGGAGGGATTGCAAAGAGGAGATCAGATAGGACTTCATGAGGTCAAACAGTTGTATCAGTTGGCACCTAAGTCTGGAGACGGAGCCGTAGTCAAACGGGGTATGAAACAGTTGTTAGAGGTAGAACCCGTAGACAGCACTTACACATATGATAGTCTGGTTAAAAACTTTGGTCTTTTAGCAGACAAAAATATTGAGGCTTTAGATATGCTCCGTCTAGGTGTAGATGAAAAACATTATATTCGTGCTTTGCGTAGACGGGGTGAAGTGCTTACAGAACGACCACGGTTAAAGGTATCTACGTTTCATGCTATGAAAGGGGGAGAGGATGAAAACGTAGTAGTGCATCTTGACTCAACTAAGGTATGCGTTACGAATCAAGATCAAGATGATGAGCATCGAGTCTTTTATGTAGGATTAACAAGAGTAAAAGAAAACCTCCACATAATAGAATCACAGAAAAAATACAAGTATGAAATATAATGATAAAAAGAAAAGACATATTAGAACGAGCAGGTGATTTAATATCTAGTGAACGAGCTAAGATATATGGAGACGCACAACTAAATCATGAACGTATTGCACAGCTTTGGTCAGTTATTTTGGATCAAAAGCTTACGGTGGAACAAGTGTACCAGTGTATGATTGCTGTAAAAATGTCTAGGTTAATTAACTCACCTAAACATTTAGATTCGTGGATTGACATCGTTGGTTACGCAGCCCTTGCAGCAGAAGACAATGAGTGGGGGGAAGACGATGGTGAAGGATAAGAAAGACAACAGCACTATAAGTTTTGAAGAACGTATGATGATGGATGTTCTGGATGTTAACTGGAATATACCACCAGAGTTTCCAGATCTAACGAATTGTAGACAGATAGCCGTAGACTTGGAAACCAGAGATCCGAACATACGAGACAAAGGTCCAGGGTGGGCACGAAAAGACGGAGAGATCATAGGTATTGCTGTAGCCACGGGGGATTACCAAGGATACTTTCCGATTCGACACGCTAACGGTCATAATCTTGATCCTAACATGACTTTGAAATGGTTTAAGGATCAGATGAACACCCCTCACATAGATAAGATTATGCACAACGCAACGTATGATGCGGGATGGTTAAGAGCCGAGGGTATAGAGATTAAGGGCACGATCATAGATACAATGGTTGCTGCTCCTTTGGTCAACGAGAATAGATTCAGTTATAGCCTAAACAATCTGGGTCGAGATTACATAGACATGCGTAAAGACGAGAAGATGTTAAGAGCTGCAGCAAAGGACTTTGGCGTGGATCCAAAGAGCGAGATGTGGCGACTACCTGCAAAGTTTGTAGGACCTTACGCTGAACAAGACGCTATTATGACCCTTAAACTATGGGATCGCTTGCGTATAGAAATAGATATGCAAGAGTTAAACACTGTGTTTGGTTTGGAAACTAAGCTTATACCCATACTGCTTGATATGAAGACAAACGGTGTACGAGTTGATTTAGACAAGGCAGAGCAAGCCAAGCAAACACTCAAGGCTCGTATTAAAAAATTAAAAAAGTTTATAAAAGACAAAACGTCCGTGGATATAGAACCGTGGGCAAATGCGTCCGTAGAGAGCGTATTTAAGGCACTGAACCTTAACTACCCCAAAACAGAACTTGGGGCACCTTCTTTCACAAAGCAGTTCCTACAAGCTCATCCTAACGAGGTTGCCCAGGCTATTGTTAAATTACGCGAGGCAGATAAAGCCGACAGCACGTTTATTGACAGCATACTTAAACATGAATATAAGGGACGGATTCACTGTGAGTTCCATCAATTGAGATCCGATGATGGGGGGACGGTCACGGGTAGGTTTTCATCGTCGAATCCAAATCTACAACAGATACCTGCTCGTGATCCAGATATTAAAAAATTAATCCGTGGTTTGTTTATACCCGAAGAGGGGCAGAAATGGGGTAGCTTTGACTATTCCTCCCAGGAGCCAAGGTTGCTAGTGCACTATTGTTCTGTTATGGGACGTGGTGACAGACATCCTATGATTCGGGAAGTGGTGGATGAATACCACAAGGGGGATCCAGACTTTCATCAAATGGTTGCTGATTTAGCAGGTATTTCTAGGAAAGAAGCAAAAACCGTAAATTTAGGAATTATGTATGGAATGGGCGTTGCAAAGCTAGGTGCTCAGTTAAATCTCAGTACGGAAGAGGCAAAGTCTCTAATGGCACAATATCATGAGCGTGTGCCTTTTGTTAAAACACTGGCTGATAGGATGATGCAGAGAGCATCTGTAAATGGAAAGATTCGGACAATAGCGGGTCGCTTATGCCGATTTGATTTATGGGAGCCTAAGACTTTTGGGTACAACAAGCCTATGAAACACGATGATGCGGAGAGAGAATACGGGCCACAAATTCGTAGAGCGTTTACATACAAAGCACTTAATAAGTTAATCCAAGGTTCGGCTGCTGATCAAACGAAGAAAGCAATGGTGGATTGTTATGAAGAGGGTCTTGTGCCATTAATTACAGTGCATGATGAATTGTGTTTTTCTGTCGAGAGCGATATACAAGCACAGAAGATTAAGAATATAATGGAAACAGGATTAGAGTTAGCCGTGCCAAGTAAGGTTGATCAAGATCTTCAACTTAACTGGGGAGATGTCGAATGAAACTAAGTGAACCACACAGTAATCCAGACGTAAGGATTATAAGTCTGGGAGCGGGTGTGCAAAGCACAGTCATGGCTTTGATGGCAGCGAAAGGTGAGTTAGATCCTATGCCCGATTGTGCCATATTTGCTGACACGGGATATGAACCTCAAGGTGTGTATGATCATCTTGAGTGGTTAGAGAAACAATTACCTTTCCCCACATATAGGGTTACGAATGGAAATATAAAAGAGGACACAGAAAAAGGTGTTAACTCTATTGGAATGGCTTTTGTTTCAATGCCCTTGTTTACAAAAGAAGGTGGTATGGGCATGCGTCAATGCACAAACGAATACAAATTATTGCCCTTAAAAAGAAAAACAAGAGAACTTCTTGGTCTTAAACCAAGGCAAAGAGCTAAGAATCAAGTGTCAGAAACATGGCTTGGTATCTCGTGGGACGAGATGCAAAGAATGAAAGAGAGTCGAGACAAGTTTATTTACCACAGATTTCCATTAATAGAAAAACAGATGCGGAGACATCATTGTATGACGTGGTTCGGGGAGCATTATCCAGGCAGAACATTAGCAAAAAGTGCGTGTATTGCGTGTCCTTTTCATAGTAATGACTTATGGAGAGATATGAAGATTAATGATCCAGAGTCGTTTAAAGAAGCCATAGCTTTTGATAAACGAATAAGAAAGCTACCTAGCTTTGAGCAAGACCAATATGTTCATCGGTCATGCAAGCCTTTAGATGAAATAGACTTTGATAACGCGGAAGATAAAGGACAACTATCGTTTCTTGATGAATGTGATGGTATGTGTGGGGTTTAACGAGTGATGGCTGATGTGCCCGCTAACCTCTGAGCCAGTGCTTGCGTTGCGGGATCTGGATTTACAATTGGATTTGTAGGATCAATTCTTGTTGCCGTTCCTGCAACGGGAGGAGTAACATTTGGTACCGTTGTTTGTTGCTGATTATCTTGTGGTAAGGCACTAGGGATCGGTAAAGCAGAGGCTGCTCTTGTTCCTTCTTCAAACGCGGGTTTTATGGCTGTCTGAGTCACCACTTGAGAACTTATAGTATTTAAACTTTGCAAAGCTTGCCCTATGGCATCCTCTCCTGGTCTCCTACTTGATAATAATACGTTCATAACTGCGGGTGTTCGTAACGCTGTAGACATAGTTTTGTAAAAAGCTAACGCACTTATGGTTGCAATAGGAGCGGTCATTAATCCAAAGATAGATAAACCAAGAGCAATAGTTGGAGCAGCCAATCCACCTTTACCTTTTATGGGTTGATCTGAAGCTCTAACCATAATCTCAGATAATTTGTAAAGATCATTTGTTTGTTGTCTTCCAAACATGGCTTCTAGAGTATCTCGACCGTATCCATCTAGTGATGTTTTTAATTTACCTCCAAGAGATCCAGATAAAAATTTATCTGCAAACTGTGCATCCTCTACATCCCCTAGTGATCGTAGAACTCTACCCATAGCAGCATCTTGAACATCTTTAATTATTTGTTGATGAGGTGTTCTGTTTGTTACGGGATCAACAGAGAAAGGATTATCTTCAAAAGGCTTTACTCTTATTGTTCTATTTTGACCAGGGACTTCTAACTCAATGTCATTTTTCATGAAAGCTCTGATCATGGACGCATCTTGTTTGTTGAAGATAGTTTGAGCTATCTTACTAGCTTTTTTACCTCTAAGAGCAGATAGGTATTCGTCTTTATTAACAGCTTGTATTCTGTCGGTAGCATCTTTTACGCCCTTAACAGCTTGTGCCAAAGGACTTGCAGCGAAAGTTTCAATAACCTCTGGATCAATTTCTTTTCCAGTAGTTCTTAATAAGGTCGTTAATTCGTCTACTGTTTGTGTATCCTTTCCAAATAAAACAGCTTTTTTATCGCCTAGATCGTCAATCGCATTAGCTATTTTAATTCCATCAAAGACTCGTTTACCCTCTATGGTATTCATTACTTTTTTATCTTTTAACAAATTGGACACCCAAGCGGAGGCTAATCGTTGTCTTAGTCGTTCACCTTGAAGACCCGCCCCTACACGTTGACCAGTGTCTGGATCTATTTCTCCTCCTAGCTCAGTGTCTCTAGCTGCTTTGGTTTTTCTTCCTTCCTTTATCGCTTCAAATAAAACTTTGTTTTTATTGTTGCTTGGCATGGCTGCATATGCAGCTTCGGCTTCATCAAGCGGAATATCTTCACCTGCATATCGAACCATGATGGGCTTTTCTCGTAAGCCCAACTCTCTCATAATATTTACGGGAACGCCTTTTCTAGCTAAGAATAATTGTCTTAAATCCTCTGCATCTGCTTTATCAATAACATTTGTTAAAAGTTGATCATCTTTCTTAATTCTGCCTCTTTTTGTTTGTTGTATGAGACTCATAACAACGGGTTGATTTAGTCGTTTAAAACCCTCGGCATAAAGTTTTTGTGTGCTACTTAGTAACTCTAAACCTTTTGCTAAATCTTCTATGTTCGCTAAACCTCCACCAAAGTCAGCCAAAAATCTATCTACTCCTAGCTGTCCTAACATGTTTGGTGACAAAGGTTGCTCTTGTTGACCTTTTAAAGTATCAATTGATTTTCTTAAAATACCTCGAGCATCAAAGAACGCTTCATCTACAGTCTTTCTAATCTTTGAAAAATTTACACCAGGAACACCTGTATATTCCATATTGGTTAAAGCTGTTCTTATCCTATTTGCATCAGAGGGTGTTAAAAACATCTCTCTTTGTATATCTTCATTCGTAAAGTCATCGCCTAAAGTACCTCTTCTTGAAGCAATTAACCTTTTTCTTGCCTCTTCTTCAGCGTTATCAATAATTTGTTTAATCTTACTTTGTCGTATTTCTTTTTCTACTTTTGTATCTGCTGCATCAAGAGCGTCATCAACAACTTTTTTTAATCTGCCTGCAGGTATTATCTGTTGTCCTTGTCCTAGTAACGAGTCCACTCGTAAATACAAATCATCTATGGCTTCTGAAAATAAAGCTTTTGACGCAATAAGTCCTCTTACTTCTTTAAGACCAAGGTTCTCACCGGCTCGTAAAGGTTTTATAAGCTTTCTAACTTCTCTCTCTATTTCGTTATTTTTTATTTTCTGAGCATTTTTCAAAAGCTCATCACTTTCTGTGTAAATTTTTTCTATATCTTTTTTTATAACTTTTCCAAGATTTTCTATCGCTTCATCACTGACACCGCCTAACTCCGTCTGAGATACTCTCTTAAGTTCAGCCATCAAAGCTTTTACGTTTGTTTCTGCTGCTTTTTGATTAGGAGATATTCCTTCATAAATAGCTTGAAGACGTGTTAATACACCAAAAGTCCCTGGTGCTCCTCCTTCCACAGTAGGTCGGAATCCTTTCTCCAGTAGTTCACGCCCACCGGCTTTGGCTTCTTCCGCTTGTTTAGACGCACTCCCTTTAAAAAGCCGTCCAAGTGCTCCCGATACGAATCTTCCTAAACCCTCTCCAAAGGCTCCAAAAACACCCTCTACGACGGCTGCTTTACCTATTTCGCCTACACTCTCTTTTTGATATCCTTGAGCCGTTTCAAAAGCTTCATCTAACAGTTTACCCACACCCATTGAAACACCAACAGCTGCCATAGCAGGGACAGTTCCAATACCTCCAGTCAATAAACTAGCACCAATACCCACAGTCAGAGGCACACCCGACTGTCCTATAAAATCAGCAACATCGTATCGACTAATACCTTTTTCATCTATCGCTATTTCTGGACCTTCGGGTAAGTTTAGCCGTTCTCTACCAACTTTTGTCAGTATAAAACGACCTTTTTCATCTAATCTAAAACCATTTGATCCTACTTGAGCCGTTAGATAAGCAGCTCTTTCTTCTGTAGTTTCTTTGTTAGCAAGACCTGCCCTAATACGAAAATTTCTAAGACCAGAGACATAGTCAACACCAACCTCTTCCGTTGGATCTTTTTCTATTTTTTCACCCGTTGCAGGATCAATACCAAGAGCTTCTCTTTGTTTGACATACTCTTGCACTTCTTCAAAAGAAGCTGTGGCAAGGTCTATGTCTGTCTTAACTTGTGCCTCTCTACCGCCAGAAAAAAACGTGTTGTATAAAGCTGTTTGCTCCTCTTGTGTAGGCTCTTCACCTTCTATTTCGACATCAACAATGCCTTGAGGGGTTTCTACTTTAATGATTCCCATTGTTATCCTCTAAACAATTTAAACACATCACCCTCTTTTTTAAAGTATGGGTCTTGTTGTCCTCTAAATCCTTTTCTTATAAACGGGTCTAGTCTGGCTCTTTGAGAGGCTACTGCTGTGCCTAATGGCTGACGGTTTAATCCGTAAAAGAAGTTTGTACCTTCACCTTGCTCCAAGTCATTTAATTGTGCTAGTGCATTCTCTTGTGCTCTTTGAAACTCTCCCAATGTCTTTTGAAGTTTCGCATTAAATACTTCTGGATTTTTTGCTATTAACGCTGTAACCCCACCCTCTAAAACATCCGCGTCTATAAAGGCATTAGCTAAGAAAGTCACATCTCTATCAGAAATAGAGTTGGCAGATTGATCCTCTCCTAGTGTTAATGGTATCAGCTTCTGGAAGACAGCTTTTAAATCATCAATAGCCAGATCTTTGTTTTTGTATTTTTTATCAAGAGTTATTCCTGCAAAACCCGCGGCTCTTGAAAGTAGAGCTTGACCTGCGGGAATACCACCTGTTACTTGTCCTTGAGCATTTCTTGCCATCACTCGTTGAACTAAATCAACAGCATTCGTTGACTCAATAACAGCCGTTACATTCTTGGTGTAGCGTTCTCTATAGTCCTTAACATCGGCCGCTTTCACTGTAGCGTCTTTTAGAGCATCAGCATCAAGTTTTAAGGCCGCAGCTCTCTTTGTTAACAGCTTTTCTACAAAGCTAGACGTTAAAGCTCCCTCTGGAAGTCCTTTAGTGGCTAAATCATATTCACTTATAGCTATTTGCTTATATTCACCCGTTTCTGGATCTGTGGTAACAAAGTACTTCATTTCAAATTGTTTATTTAATAAGGTTCTAGCTTGAGCACGAGCTTCACCTCGCATTTTACTGATCTCTCCTAATCCGTACTGGAGAGCCGAAAGATCAACATTTCTTTTAAAATCTTTTCTCTTCATATCGTCGGCTATGAACATATCAGCACCATCACTCAAAGCTTTTGATATATTAACAATGGCATTAGGACTTTCTCCTGCCGCCATTGCAAAACCTATCTTCGCTAAAGCTAGTCCTTTATCAAGTCCTTCATATTCTGGGGCGTTGTCGGTAAACTCTTTTATTAACTGTTTTAATCCTGCTTGTTGTGCTCCCGCACCACCCTTCTTTATTAAATCATCAATAGTTTTTTTAACGTCAGAAGTATTTCCCGTTTGTAAAGCTTTTTGAGATTCTGCTTGGAGCTTAGTGACACCGAGGGTTTGACCCCTACCTGATTCAAGCTGACCACCGCTTAACTCTTGTTGAAGAGCAAAGGTATCTGTTTCTCCTACTTGATTGGGTAAAGGCATACCACCGGCAATAGCCATTTGTTTTTCTGCCTCTCTCACATCCATTATTTCACCTTCTCTTTCTGCCTTTTGCATCGCAAGTTTAGCAGCAGCGGTTTCTTTTCTTAATGCTTCTTCTTCAGCCTCTCTTCTACTTCTTGTGCCCTCTCCAAACGTAACTTTCACACCCTCTGGGAGATCTTTAGTATCTGTAAGGATTTTTCCTGTTTGATCCACTGTTACAACGTCTTGACCTACAGCAGCAGCTTTACCTGGATCAAGTTGCATGGTGGTCACAGAATCATCTTTTAGTCTTGAAGCTTCTAATAAATCAGTGTTCATGCCTAACAACTGATCCTTTTTAGTTTTTGGTAAAGTTGAATTTTTAATCTGTTGAATCATATCCATCCCACTTGGACGTTGAGCAAAAACTTTGTTTCCTTGCTTATCCACTGTGCCTTCTTCAATGGCGAGAATGGACTCATTAGTAAGTTGATTAGGATTAAGAGGACTGAATTGTAATCCTTTTTCAAGTGCATCAGCAAAAATAGCGGGTCCTATGGTAAAAGGTGTTCTAAAAATTCTTCCGGTTCGTTGAAGTGATGTCTCAACATCAGGACGACCTGATTCTTGTAACGCTTGTGTTATATTAGATGGATTTAGTTCTGAAGGATCCTGTACTCTAATACTCCTTGGTTTTAAAATGTCAGGCACATTACCTAATCTTCTCAAAGCATCATAAAAGAAAGAAGGACTTGGATTTCTTACAGATTGTCCATCTTGAAACTTCGCCACCTCTTGTATTAACGGCTCTGATGATGCCATAATACCACCCATGTTACGGAGCTTATTCCGTGCATCACGCCTAAACATTTTTCTATTTGTTACGCTCATTACACTAAACTTCTAAAAAAATCACCGTCACCGGCTTTACTTAATCCATAAATACCCGTAGCGAGTCCACCTATCTGAGATATGAGACTTGGATCAGGAGCCGAGGTCTGCGTAATTGTTGTGCCAGAAGACGGTACTCCTCTAAATATATCGGATAGAAATCCTACTTCTTTAAATGGTTGACTCTGACCTGCTAGGAAAGACTGTAGTCCACCCGATAAAATGGCTTGGTCTTGCTGTTGCTGTAATCCACCTAGACCTAACAGCATATTTATGTCCTTGCCCATCAAGCCTTGTGCAGCTTCACCAAGAGACGCTTGCTGTATACCTAATCCACCAATACCCGCACCAAGTTTACCCATGCCTTGACCTAGCTGTCCAAATAGCTGTCCCGCACCGAGTTTTCTCTTTTGTTGATCTTCAAACGCTTTTTGTGCTTGTGCTTGTGCTTGCCTAAATCCCGCACTTCTAAGCTGTGCTCCTAATCGAGCAGCTTGCTCTCCTGCTGTTCTACCTAATTCTGTTTGAGCAATCATCTCTCTT
>VTLG01003601.1_pt1 | contig 22178 bp, 37 predicted proteins | sample 4694571 | NCBI WGS metagenome assembly VTLG01 (sample SAMN12604809, study PRJNA352737) | marine metagenome | biome: ENVO:00000447; feature: ENVO:00000209|ENVO:00000569|ENVO:01000036; material: ENVO:00002151; isolation source: viral sequences binned using virsorter ... | reverse complement strand
GCAACTCTGGCAGAATACAGCCTATGCCCCATAAAGATGCCTCTGAGAGGACTGTAGATGTACAAGCGAACCAGCCTGAGTTACCAGATGATCTTCCTTTCTAACTATGAAATTAATTTCTTTTCCTGTTAACCCTTATGTGGGTCAAATCTTTTATGAACCAGAAACAGAAAAACTTTTTGAGTTCTGCGAGGTTACAAAGACAGATGAGCTATCAGGCAAGATTGTTGAATCTGCTATGTGGTTCGATATTACAGAGAAAGATTTAGTTCCATAGAGGCATGACGGCCCTTCGGTTGTTAGGGTCAAAAGCTGCTCTTTTACAATTTTGAGGTCTATTGCCCTTATTGCCTAGCTTGTGACTGTGTCAATCCAGCACATCAACTTTGTAAAAAGATATGAGTTCCCTTCGAGGACTTATTGGGGGGCAAATGGGGGTTTAGCATATTTTCCTCCACCAAATGTCTCAATAAGTAAGCGATAAAAGTCTGTAAGACCTCTACTTCTTTCCAAATATAACAAACTTAAAGCGGCTCCAAAAAGTCGCTTTTTTCTTGTTTACTTTACTTTCTAGCCTTACAACATAAGCTTGCTGATGAGCAATCAGATCAATAGCACTGGTAACAAAATGAGCTTGCCTTGCATTTGTTTGTAATAGCTTTATTGCATAAGGCTTGAGTAGTTCTATATCATCTAAGTTCTGGATAAACTGTATGGACTTTTGCACCTCAAACTCACCTTCAAGGCTGTAGCTGCTAGTCAGTGCATCTATTATGTTCTTCATTGTTCTTTTGGCCAAAGATTAGCCTCTATATAATCAACAATCTGATCGTCAACAGTATTATCTGTGCTTTTTACTAAAGCTTTTAAAAGATCAAGAATTAATTTTTTGACTGCGTTTGTTTTGCAGAAAGTCAAAAGGATAGGCTTAAGAATACGGATCATTGATTTGTCTGTTTTTCCAAACATAGCTAAGATGCCAGTATTAGACAATAAACCTTAATTTCATGGAAGAAGAAGAAAAGGAAAGTCGGGATTATTTTGGACACGCAATTCGATTTATTATCCTTTGTTGGGCTTTGTCAGTTATGACTCTTGGATATATGGAAAGAATCAGGCTCGACACTTTCGCTGCTGGCCTTGTGGGAAATATCGCAAGTTCTTATGGTATAGCTGTAAAGGGTAAGAATGGCAACGGAAAAAAATCAGTTATAGTGGACAATAAGAACACAAAAGCTGGTATCAAATGAAAAAGTTTATTCTTCCATTTATCATCTTTCTTTCTCCGTCTTATGCTTATGCAGACGTCACCTCCAGCTTGACTACATCTGTATCAATCCAAGTAAACGCTGCTGGTACACAAGTTGAGAGACTTGGTGGTTCTTATAGTGCATCTGGCACTAATGTTGGAACCACAAATACTGGAGATCAGCTAGGTGGCTTCAGTGTGAACTCTACAACTGGTGCTGTAACTTTTGACGCTGGACAATATTCAATAAACTCTAATGCAACAAACTGGTCTTTGACAGAATCATTATTACAGCCTGACACCATGCAATCAGGTGATTTAACTGTTGGTGAAGTTAATAACTTCGGAAGTATTACTTCAACATCTGCTGGTTCTGGTACAGGATTTGATGTGACCATGGGTTCAGATCACACAATTACAGATTTAGATGCTGGTGGTGCTGGCTCTGTAACAACAGGCCAGTTTGTAACTTCAGTGACAACAAAATGATGAATGAAAAAACTTTTATTGCTACTGTTTTTTTATGTCATACCAGTTAATGCACAGCCCATCGTTCCCGCCTTCACTGTTGGTACAGTTTCAAGTACCACCAATTCTACTACATCAATTTCGGAGACAGTCACCTCTTTTGATTATTCGACAGGATATGAATACACAGTTACAGGTGTTGGGGTTTCTATGGATGGTGACAGTATTACTCCACCTCCCACAAGTATTAATGAAACTATAAACGGAACTGTTTATACATGGACAGGATTAGATCTTTCATCAAAACCAAATTGGGAAGTTACAGGAAACGCCTTTCAATTTACGGAAACTTACAAAGGGGCAGGGCTTCAAAATATGACGATAATCAACAGGCAAATAGAAAGCGAATCAGTAGTTGTATCTACCTCTGTCTTTTCCCAATAGTTCTAACACCTCTGGAAGCCTTTGCAAACGCTGTAAGCCAATCAAACAACGGAAGCGTCACGAATATGGCTATTCAAAGTTTGACAGGCAATATGACCACTAACCAATTTGGAAATAATATTGTTTGTCAAGGTGCAACCCTTACATTTTCCCCTTTTATTACTTTTGGTGCTAACTACAGAAAACCTTTTGACCATTATTATGAAACACCTTATTATGACCCGACAGATGCTAACGATGATGGTGTGCCAGACAATGCTGGGGATATTTTATTTTATCAAGAGAATTATTCTGGAACAAACAAAGATAGTTTTGCAGTAAATACAGGGTTTAGTTTAAATTTCACTATCCCACTTGACAGGTCATTGCAATCTACTTGCGAGACAGCAGCTACAACGCAAGTACAGTTACAGCAACAGATATTAGAAAATAAAAGATTAGACTGGCAGATCGCTCGTATTCGGGAATGTGGTACGTTGCTTGCCAACGGAATCCGAGTGCATAAAGACAGTCCGTGGTACAATTTATGCGCTGATATTTATTTAGAGCCAAAGCCTAATCAAGTTGTGCCACATACTCACGAAATTAATCCTGATTAGTTTCTTTTATAAATTTCTTTCCTAATTTTTTTATAGCTGTCTTTGCTAATCCTTGAATTATCGGAACAAGAACCGCAGAGCCACCAGCGACCAAACCAATAACAACAGTATTAATAATAAGACTAACTGGTGGGATGTACTGTTCTTGGAAAGGAACTGGCTCATAAATGGCTTGGCAGACCCCTTCGCTATTTCTTTCAAAAGATACAATCCTCTCTAGCTTCTTATCATTAGCATAGTCCCCAATTCTTCTGTTGGAACTAGGGTCAGGGCAATCTGTAAAGAAAACAATATCTTCTTTTTTGTTTGGTGGGATCTCTGGATTTTCTCTAGGTGGGGGTGGTGGTGTATTTATTGATTCTGGTTTACTTTCTTCGATATATTCTAATTTTTTAGGGTCATAGTTTATCGGGATGTAGGATGGTATTGTATGCCCTGCTGGGCAGCTATAATATGCTCCATTTGGGTCATCTGATATGATCTGTGTATTTTTAACAGAGGCATCCCTATGCGTCTTTGTACAGCCAGCCATGTCAATTTTAGGCAGAGCTATATTTAAACTTTCATTAGTTGTAGGTATATAAGTTTGAATTTTTATTTTAGGTATCTCAGGAATAGCAATTTGTGGTATTTCCACTTACTTATCTTTTTTTGGTAATTGAATTGATGGGCCTGTCACATTTGGAATTGCGTTATCTAAAACTTTTGGCAATGATTGTTGAAAATTTGCCATAATTTCATTCATAATTTTATTTTTTAGTTGTGGACTTGTTACATATTTGTATGCAAAGTATCCACCGCCAAGCATTGACACAGAAAGTAAAAGAGACAACAATGAAGCTACCTGACAAATTTTTTGAAACATGGTTAAAGAAGCAATACTAAAAGCAATTTCTCACACCCTCATTATATCTTTTTTAATAATTATTCCTAGTATTGCACCCTTGTATTTGATTTCAAGTTATATGACTAAACAAATGACTACTCAGCGTTAGGATCGTCTGGATATTGTGTCATATTAGGTGTTCCATCTTCTTTATTGCTATATAAAGTAACTAAAGCTGCTGTATCAGAACAGGCATCGATTTCTTTTTCACGAGTGTCACAAGCTGTCCGCACTCCATCACGATAAGTTGTAATAGCTGTAGGTATTGCAGTAGATTTTTCTGCTTTTCTTACAACATACCAATCATATTTTGCTAATAAAGAACCAGCAGTTGCTTTTTCCTGTGCTTTTAAAACTGATTTGACACCTAAAGTAGTGTATTCAACCCCTTCGTGTGTTTCTTTTGTGTCATCAAGTGCTTTTGCTGTTCCATTACCATTGTAAAAACGTGAGTCATATGTTTTGGGATCATCAACCTCCGTAATACCAAGATCTTTTTTCTCTTGTGCTGTTGATAATCTCAACCAGTTAGCAGGGTAATTTATATCCCCTACTGTAAAAGGTACATCAACTGCTAATGGGTTTCCGTTTAATTTAAATGCCATATCTATATACTACCTTGCTCTTGCATTTTTGAAAGGTGATTCCGCAAATGCTAAATAGATATTTGTTGCACCATTACCATTAAGGTTGTTGCTAGTGCTTCTCATTTTAAAACCATTTGAAAGAAAATCAATTTGATCTTGGCTACTAGACAAACCAGTAGCCTCTGCGTCTCCTATATTAGCTCTTAATCTGCGGTGCAAGGAATTATCAATATCTCTTTTATTGTCAAAAATAGTCCAATTATCTGAACTGCTTGTTTTCTTTATCAGCACCCAAGCGGGCCTGAACCCACAAAAGACAAACGTGCCGTTAGTATTTTGATTTCCGACATAGCTGCCAGCCTTGCTATATCCCTCTACAGAACTGAAACAATAAGCCAAATAATTCTCACCATTTACATTAGTATCTCCTGAGTAATCTCCTGTATCTCCATCGCCAACATAGAATTTAGTACTTGTAGGAGCAGTTTCGTACCATTGATTTTTACTTTGACTTGTATTTGCTGTTCCAGAGTTTTCATCTAATCTTAAATTTAAAGTCCAAGGGCTATCATCAGATCCAACAGCCCAGCTACGGCTAGCATTTCTAACTTTGGCAATAATCCAATTAGGAGCCACACCCAAACCATGACCTATAGTTGCTCCACCAGTACCATTTCCTGTATAAAGGACAATAGAAAACCCTGCTGTTTGATTTACTTTTACTGTTGATTGTATTGAACCATCAAAGTTACTTGATCCAAGAGTTGAGTTTGTATTAATCGCACCCCCCATCCCGCTGTGGTTTTGACAATAGTAGTACAACTGAGGGGCTGAAGCAGCAACAGTAATTGTTGTTTTATAAGCACTATCGTCTTTTGTAACACCAGTTGTATATTCTGAACCACCTCCATGTGTGCCATCTGATGTTGTAGAAAATCTAATTGGATGTGATTGTGCTGAACTATCTGACCAATCAAAGACATAAGTTCCACCTTCTGCAAGATCAAGAGTTACAGCAGACGTTCCAAAGCCGTCAAATCTGTATTTATTTCCAGAGTCAGAAACAACTGTAACTGCATAAGTTTTGCTATCTGTATCACCAGCGTTCCAGTTCCATGCAACATAATCTTCATTATTTTCATTTACATTACCTGAATTAAGTGCAGAAACATTAAAACCATCAGCTAAATAAGAATTTACATGACCATTTGAATTATCAACGCTCTCTCCATCAGTTTCATTTGAATACATTTGTCTATTAGCACCAGCAACAGCATTTGTTAAATTATTCCAATCTGGGCCTTCCCTGTTTTTTATCCATAAAAAATCAGGTTGAAAACCAACACCTGTTATATCTCGATCATCTGAATCGTCACCTGTATAAAGAATAGTATTAAAATGTTGATTAGGTAGCAGTATTGTTGGGTCAGATAAGTTTGCTGAACATAATGATTTATAGCCTGTAGGCAAATGACTAAAAGCTCTTTGACCAAAATTTATAGACCCTGCTGGTGCTAAACCACTACTTGAGTTGCGACCAATCGCAAAAACAAGATTTTCTGGATTAGACATACTACTTATATTTACTGCCGTACCACTAGCAGAACCATCAACAGTAAAAGCTATTGTTCCAGCATCACGATCAACTTTTATTCCAACAACATTGTCATTATCAAAGTTAGTAATGCCACTTTGCACTTGACTATCGTCAACTCTTATGGCTCCACCCATATGGTCAATTCCATGCCATTTATTTGCGTTTTTTGTTGCTAAATTAGTAATACCAAGACGGCCACTACTTGCTTCCGTAAAAACAACCTCTGTGTACCATTTACCGCTTGTTGGAATTTCAAAAGAAGAAAAAGCAAACTCACTATTAGCTAAAGAAAAATCTAAATTTCCATTTGAAGGAACTTCAAAAGTACTTTGATAACCAGCTAAAGGATTAATTGTAGAAAAATTATTAGTTGGTGTATCTTCTAAAGAATCATTACCAGTACCAGCAGCTACAGAGAATCCACTTGGTGTCATGTGGTTGTTATTACCGCTATAATCTTTCCCTAATGTTGAATCAGTAGTGTTACTGTTGTCTGAAAAATTTAAATAAAATCCATTTGTTCCATAACTTCCTGTGTATTTTTTAGGATTCCATTGACCTGTTAATACATCTGTTGCACCAAAAGATGATGGTGTTAGTTGTGAACCATCAATAAAATTAAATTCGGCCATATAACCATCAAAATATCTTTCACTTGTAGGCCTTCTGCCAATAGTTTGAGGCGAGTTATTGGCGAACCACCAACTTACATCCTGAGTACCATAACTTTCTGTTGAAAAAGATGTTTCCTGTTCTCCGTTTATATAAAGATTTACTCTGTTTGCAGCAGTTCCTTGAGTCATATCAGTAGCAACAACTATGTGATACCAAGCTGAAGGATCTCTGAATAATCTGTCTGTTTTTAAATTAGTATCTGTATTAGTGGAAGTGTTGTTATTATTTATTTGTATTTTGCCATCAGACTGAAACTGAACACTACATTCAGCATTATTATTTGAACCATCATACGCTGTAAAAATTCGTTGATTTGCATCAACAGTTGTTCTTTTAACCCAAACAGAGAGAGTCCATATCTTACGATTACCAGCACTACTAGGTGTCCTTGTTAAATAAGCACTATCACCATCATTAAATCTTAAACTACGATCTATTGTGTAAGCGGTATCAGCAGCCCCAGCAGCCCCGATTCTTATTGGATCAAAAAATGGCATTACTTAACGTCTAAAGAAACTGCACAATGAATGACGTTACTGGATAAAATTATGTAGTCTATTCGATCCACCGCAGCAGCCGTTGTTGTAAGTGTTGGTGCTGTACCGCCTACAAATTTAAAAGCACTATTAAATGAAGCTGTCCTAGACCCTGTACCATCTTGAGTTATAAATATCGAACCAGATTGCCCAACAACTTGATTACTTGGTGCGGCAAAGTTTCTGTTACCTCCTAGCGTTACTGAATGATGACAGGCTGTAGCCATATCTATTGTTATTGTTGCACCATCAGAAAGGGCTGTAACATTAGCTGCTGCTCCTCCTGTAAGACTCACACCCCCCGAAGCAGTTTCAAATTTTTTTGTATTGTCGTGAAATAACTCTACAGCACCATCTGGTATAGCCTGAATCATTTTTTCAGTACCAGATACTTTATTGATAATTATATTTCCATTTTGAGTTCCTATATAATTATTAGAACCATCATGGAAAATAAGTAAATCTGAACCAGTTCCAAAAACTAAATTTGTGTTATCAGCAAATTCAAGAGCATTGTCAGACCTGTCAAAGACAATATCTCTTCCAGCGGTAGCACCATCAAAAGTTACATCTTCCTGAAATATATTTGTTGAAGTGAAAGTATTTGCTGCTGATAATCCCGCATGACCAAAGTTTGTGGCCGATACATCACCCAAAGTAACAAAAGCATTATTAGCAGAGTTTCTAATTTTTAAGGTATCGCCATCAATATGTGGAACATAAGCTGCTACACCGATCGTAGGGTCTCCAGAGCCTTGATTTAATGTAGATAAAGCTGCAACTATCTGATTTAACTTTGTTCTTACAACAAGACCAGTTCCGTTGTCAGTTGTAAAACCAGATCCACCAGTATTATCGACTCTTGACATAGCAAACCAACTTTTTTTCTAAGTATATCCTAAATATTAACCTTTACCAAAACCAATAGCAGTAAAATTAAAGTTTCGATCTACAGAACTGCCAGAACTGTTTTTAAAATGAACAGTAAATCCAGTTCCAGTTATACTTGAAAGCTCAAAAAAATCACCTGATGCCATATTAAATGCTGTGATGCCTATTGCTGGTGGGTTAGAGTTTGCACCTAATAATGCACTCGTGCCAGTGAAAAAGGGGTGGTCGAAGGTTATTGACTTTGCCCCAGCCCCTGACGCAATAGTTGTTGTGCTTTGTTCGGTTCTTCTTTGGAACTCTGCAAAATATCCAAGCTGACTGACTCTTATATCTTGGTTTGTATCTTGTGTTGATAACACACATTTAAATTTAAATGCTCTGCCCTTAAATGTACCATTTGCAAATTTTTGAAAATCTGAATAACTACTTGCATCCTGTGAAGTTTGGACAAAGACTTCAGCATTAGTATCAACTGAAGCTGTGCCATCAAAATCCTGTCTTGCATCAATATCTGTAACTGAATCAATTAAATCTGAAGAATACACAGAATCAGTTTGAATAAGTTTTCTTAGATCAAGACTAAATACAGCACCTAAATCCAAAGTTTCGTTAAATAAATATGTTCCAGTTGTTGAAACACCACCAATATCATCAATAGAAGTTTCAGAATCTATATCTGTACTATCATCGAAATTACCTGTACCAGCTAAACTGATTGAATTTGTACCAGAATCAAATCCAACATTTGTTTTTGATCCTTGAAATTTAGGGCTGTCCTGATCTTCTCTTCTTGTCTGCACTAATAACTTTGGCTGTGTTTCTGGTAAATCTATAACAAGTGATGTTTCTCCTGTACTGAATCTATCTCCATCGTCTTGTGTTTTTAAAATGTACTCCCCTTCTAATAAACTTACAATTTTTTCTGTTGATGCTCCACTTAAGCCAAAGACCAAATCAGTTGCATCTTGAAAAGTACCGCTCCCGTCCGTTTTTGGGGTGTGCCTTATGTGGATACGGCCCCCTGCTCTAACATCTTGATCTGGTACAGCATCCCATCTAAGTCTGATCTCTTTATCAGAAATAGGTTCATAAGTAAGATTTGTAATATCAGAGGGTGGTGCGGTTTTACCGACAGCATTGAATGTTAATGTTGCTGGTTGTCTTGAGGGCTGATTTACTGCATTAAAACTAAAAACTCTTATCTCATACTCACCAGCATCTGAATTTAATATCTCAGCATCACTTGACAAAGTTTCTATTTTTTTAAAATCACCATTAGCAAATCTATATTGAACTTCATATCTACTAGCACCCGACTGAGTTTGCCAATCAAGAATTAATTTTGATACTGCTTTATTATTGATTGTCACAATTTTTTCATCTACTCTTAATCCTTCTGGTGGATTTAAAACTTGTGTAAGAGTACTTATAGTCCTTGTTGGTAAAGCAGAGCCATCTTCAACAAAGGCATATTTTCCCGAATCATGTGAAAGGGCTGTAATTGAAAAAGTTTTGTCATCATTTTCTTTTACGTTAATAACTCGCCAAGTAGTTGTTTGTAAATTAGAAGTTTCTAAGATATATGGTGCGTGTTGATTTGGTGCTGTACTAAAAGCAGAGGATACAGTTATGGTTGTCCCTGATATGGCACTTATTGTTTTTTCTTCGAGTGAGCCGTCAGGCAAAATAATTGAAATTGTTGGACTATCGCCAAGACTAGGAATATCTGTATTAGTAGAATCATCTAATACAACAACTGTTGTACTGGTGACGCTTTTAAGCAAACCACCTCGCCTTACACCAGCCTTTAATCTGTCAGATATTTCTATTACATCACCGCATCTTACTAATACACCAGCAGCGGCTGTTGTTGTAAAAGAACAAGTTTCTCCTGAGTTTTGTTCATTATATAAAAACCAACGCCCCAATCTTCTTGCCTGATTACGGCTAGTTGTGGCAAATGCTCTTATATTTTTTGTAACTATCCCATATTTTGTTTGTGTTGCCGAATCAGCCTCTACAGTTTCAACATCAACTTCCTGAGTGGTCATGTCAAAATAACTGACATTAATTACTGTGTGTCTTGTTTTTAAACTCGATCCAGCATATAAAAACCCCTCTTCAGTTACATTTGCATTTGTAAAAATATAACTTGGATCTTTTGGTGCATCTTGTGATATTGCTATACCTCCCGCAGAATAAAAAGGCATGACCCTCATCACAGAACAAAGTGCATTGATCAGATCATAGGCTTCCTGTTGCTGTGTGATATTTACATTGCAGCTAAACCTTGGCTCCGTTGATCCATCACCATTACCAGCATCAACTGATGTGCCACAGTATTCACTTACTGTTTTAAAGGTAAACTTATCAAGATTAGATTCTGCAATCCCGCAGCCCGCCCTTGTATCTGTGAGCAAATCGTACAAAATCCATGCAGGGTCTGTTGTCCACTCTTTATCTGTTTTAAAAGTTCCGTTGAATGTACCAGCATAAGATATTGCACCAGTTTGCAAATCAACAGTTGCGTTGTGCGGTATCTTGATCTTGCGGCCCCTGATGCGGAACACCCTTTTGGGGACTCTTGGGAACTGTTCAGCATTAAACCTGAGTGCAACATGAGCCGTATTCGCATATGCGTTCTGTTCAAAAATAATATTAGTGGCTTGTTGAAACTGAAAAGCATTTATTAAAGTTGCATCTGAACTATCTGCCGTTACTCTTTCAACTCTTACCGCTACAGGAAAAGATGTTGTTGACTTCAGCTTGACAATATAATCTCTAAAATATGCGTTTGTTGATCTACCTTTTACAGTATCGTTAATTACAGTTGTAGTTGTGCCATCATTTTCGATTGTTTTTATTAGTAAATTAACCTCCACTCCATTAATATCGCCATCATCTTCAAACTTTTGCATTGACGGAAATCTTAAAGTTACCCGAACAGCATTGATATCACTTGAACTTACAGTATGAGTGACAGGTGTTGAAGTGGTTACAGTTGTACCAATTACAGTTTCTGTTTCAATATTTGATATTCCATCAATAAATGTCTGACTAGATGTGCCAAGTCTGAAATCAAAACCAACATCTTTAAAATTAAAATCACTGTCCTCTGGGGCGGTGTTGCTTGCGGCCTCCTGTAAAACTTGTGTCGAATTTAAAAATATATCTTTTTTAAAAGCGTTGAAGTATGCAGTTGAGGTCTTATCTGTTATGCCAGCCTTTGATGCTGTTGCTGATCCCTCCAGTTCTCCCTCCCCAAGTAACTCCACGACTGTATTAAATTGCTTGGAAGATAATGCACCACTAGGCAGATCAGGATTATTAAATACTGTATCTTGATTAAATTCTTGTATAGCCATTAGTTGTTACCTTCTACTTGTACAGTATCAACACCATTAGAAACCACAATAGAGCCAACTAAAATTTCTCCATATACTAGATTCACTGGAACACCAGCATTACTGATATTTGTCAGCCCTGTAAATGAATAGTTGGAAGCTAAAGCCGAAGGATCTAAACTGTTTTGACCAGATACTGCCGAAGAAGTATCAATTTGTGGTGTCAACATACTTGTTACCCCATCTATAACCATACTTGTTCCAATAACTTGTAAAGCACTAACCAACAATTTTTGTCCTAGAAAAACTCCCAAATTTCCAACAGCAGATGCACCAAACAAAGCACCAGCACCCAAAAGAATTGGTAAAAAATTACCATGAACAACTGGAATAATTTTTATATCATCTTGTGATCTGAAATTTAGTAAATCTTCAGTTATAACTCTTGCTCCAACTTGTATAGTGTAAAACTGATCTGCCATATGTTTCTCAATACCTTTAAAATTACAAACCAAAAAGCTTATTGCTTCTCTTGGTGTGTTCAGATCAACTTCAAACTCTGCCTGACCTAAAAATTTTCTTAAAGTGCCATAAACTTTTATTTTTTTAAGCATCTATTTCATCTGGGTTGATTACTGCTATTTTATCTGATTTTGGCGAAACGAGATAAAAAGTTAAATCTATTGCTTTACAGCTATATTTATCAGATTCAGAAAACTCAAGAACATCTTGTGGGTGACTGTGAACAACACCCACTATTTGATCTACAGAATCCTCTACCCCAGCCCAATCTAAAGGGTCTATTACAAAAGATTCTGCTTTAAATTCATTAGATATATTTTTACAGGGATAATATTTTTCTTGATTATCTTTTACTGCAATAATACCGCATGACTCTTCTGGATCACATTGTATAGCATGATTTATTGCATCTTGTTTCCAAAAATATTCCATTATCAATTAATAAATGTACCAACACCAGCAAACTCATTTCTGGTAACTTGTCTGGCTGGTAACTTTTTATTTGCCTGATCTAAAGAACCTACAAGTTCAAACTGTACAAGTTCCCTTGACTCTGTAATTTTTCTATCAATAAAAAATATTTCTTGTGGTAATTCATTTGATGATGGTGTACCGAATGGGTTGCTGCTACTTGGAAAGTTAGCTGCGTCAAGTTCACTTGCAAGCGTTGTTATGCGAGTCAGCTTGGCATCTGCTAAATCATTGTGAGGTGTTGTTGAATTTACAATAATTAATAAATCAGTCATTGTAATTACTGACCCACTTCTTGTAATACCTCCTAAATTTGCAATAGTTAATGTTGGTCTTGGAATTTGTCCTCTACTAGAAAACTCAGCACCCTCAAAAGTAATAGGGACTCTTTGATATGAATTTCCTTGCCAAACTATTTCTGCATTAGAGTTCATACTTGAGCCAGCATGAAATCTGAATGTCGTTGGAACACTAGAGGGGTTCCCTGTCGCATAATGCAAACCCTCTACAAGCTCTAAAACAAAAAGCTCAATCCTTGAACTTGGATTTAATTTTTGTAATTCAGAAACTGGTATTGCCATTATGGTTCAGCTACTTGTTCAAAAGTTAAGTTCATAGTAACTCTATTATTTAATATTGCTGTTCTGCTTCGTCTTGTGCATATAAATTTTAAAGCTGACGAATGATGAGGCGGAGTAAAATCAAAATTTGCTTGATCGTCAAATCTGGCATCTAAAAAAGTATCAATAGTTGTTGCGTCTGTAGTCGAAACATTAAATGTAAGATTTAAAGAAATTAATCTTTTATTTGCTGGCAATCCTTGTACAAATCGCTGCTCATAGCCATCACCTAATTTAATTCGTAAACTATCTTGAATAACAGTTTCTTGTGTTGAATATCGTGGAGTAATGCTTGGAAATGTGGCCATTATGCTAATAAACCTCCAGCACGTTTTTGGTTAATTAATTCTGATTGTATTGCAATAGCGATCTGATTTCCAAGTTGATTTGCGTCTGCATTATTACCAGTTACATTGCTTGAATTTGCATCAACATTAACTGTAATTACATTTGTAATACCACCTCCATCACCTAAACTGATTTTATCGTTTGCTGTGACCATACCAGAACTACGAGGAGTGAATATCTCAGGGCCTTTTTCACCAACTAAAGTAGTAGTACCAGCCCTAACAAATCCACCTCTAGCTGCTTTTTTTTCAACCCCAAAAGCCTTACTTAAAACATTTCCAAGTGTTCCTCCTATACCAGAAACAGCTTCTTGTATTGCAAGCTCTATTAAAGCTCTTTTAAGTCTGTTCAATACATTAACTGCGGCCTGTGCTAATGTTTTTGTTCCTTCTACAGCATCAGCTAAATTACTAACAATAGATGTTTCTATAGAGTCTCCAATTTTTTTGAAAGCTTCTTGCAGTCTTTTTGCTCTTTCATCTGTTTTATCTAAATCTTTATTTAAATCTTTTAAATCATCAGAATCTATTGTTAAATCTATTTTGGGCATTATTTTTTCAATTTGACCTAACAAAAACCTAAGAACTGGGTTGTTATCTACAAATTCTTTAATTCTTTTCAATGCTTCAATAAACTTTTTGGCTATTTTTCCTACAACCTGACCAGCCTTTTTGCCAAGTTCTATTATATTTGCTGTGCTTTCTCCTACAGCTTCCTTAACTTTAATCCATGCTTTTTCAAAAAAGATAACAATATCAATAGCCTCTCCACCAAATTCATTTGTTACAGCTTTGCCTATTTCTCCTACAAAAGCAAATAAAGCTCTAAATGGGGCAGCAGCATTTTTAGCAGCAAGACCCAAAAATTCAAGAGTGACGGCAGTTACTTTAAGAGTTTCTCTTATAACAATTCCAAATTCTGAACCCTCTGCTAATAAATTAGTAAATGCACTTGATAATCTTTTTAACTGTCCTTGTATTGTGTTTGATGCCGTAAAAGCGTCCCTAGCAGCCCTTCCTTGTGCGTTAGATTGATTCTCTAATGCCTGATTAAAATTCTCTAATTCGTTTGTCAACAATGGTTGTATAGCTGTGAGTGCCTCAACACTTCCAAATAACTTTTGAAGATTTCCTTCACTTGCCCCACCTTTTTCAACTATCTCCTGTAAGACTGCTGGCAAACCCTTTGATTTCAAAGCTGCTGCACTAAAATCTATTCCAAGTTCTTTTGCCAACTTAGACGCTTCACCAGTAGGCTTTTGTATGGAAGCGATAACTTGTCGCAATCCAGCAAAAGTCGATTCAACAGGAACACCTTGAGCAGTGATGGTACTTATAGCAGCATTAAGTTCATCTATGCTTACGCCAGCACCAGCAGCTATTGGTGCTAAACGACCTATCTGTTGTGCGTATTGATCAACAACAATTTTACCATCAGCCTGTGTCTGTGCAAATCCATCAACAATTTTTGCGGCTTGGTCAGCTTCTAATCCATAAGCATTTAAAACAGATGTAGTTGCATCAGTAACAGTTTGAAGATCAGAAAAACCGCCAGTAGCTCCTAATTGTGATGCTTTTAAAATGTCTGTGATTTCGGAAGTTTTAGAAAAACCAGCAGAGGCCAAATCATAAGAAGCTGTCAGTAAATCTAAAGTTGATGCCTGACCACTTAATTGATTTGAAAGTGTTGCTAGTTTTGGCGTCAACTGGTCAATATTTACTCCTAAAGTTTTGACCCTTGCAACTGCAAAATCTTGCCGACTCAAAACACTAAAAGCTTGCGTTAACAAACCAATGCCAGCAGTGACAGGCAACAATAAGGATAGTATTGGTGCTAATGCAGCCTGTAATGTTGCAAATCCACCAGCCGCTACTTTTGCCCCAGCACCTGTGGCTAACAAAGCTGGTGGCAGTATCGAAAACCCTTTATTAGCGTTTTTTAACTGTCCAGATGTACCATTGACAGTTTTATTGAATGTGGTTGCACCTTTATTTACCTTTCTTAACGCAGCAACAGCTTGGGTGGCATTGACTCTTAATTCTACATTTGAGACTGCCACGACTAAACAATAACTTCTTTAACTATATCTTGATTTACGTTTGATTGCATCAGCTTCTTTTTTTTCTTTTTCATATTTTACTTCATAGTATGCAGCAAAATATATTAATTCTTCATCAGTAAGTTGTGTTCTTAATTCACTCACTGTCTTACCTAATTCTGTTGCAAGGAAAAACTCAAAAAATAACCAGTTGTCCCCCTTTAAGATTCCTTTGAGCTTTCAAGATTAACATTTGAATTAACACCAAATAAAAATAACTCTATTTCATTTAATACATTTTCAGGCAAATCATTCTGTAAACTAGCAAAGTCAGATGGGTGAAACGCTTTTGTTCCATCTTCGTTTTCTGCTAACTGACAAAGCATATGGGTTGAAACTATCAAAGGATCATCACTGTTTGCTCTTTGCGTGGCTCTTGCTCTATCGGCTCTTGTTATGGCTTTAAAGTAAAGTGATAAAACAGTATTACCTTCATTATCTTTGACGTCAAATTTGCGTCTTTGACTAAGATCGAAAGCCTCTCTTAAGACTTCAAGATTTCTTTTTGTTGCCATGAATAAAATGCGAAGTTTAGATTTAATTAAATAGCTGAAGTAATAGTTCCAGTTGGTTTGAATGTGATGCTTATTGTATTTGGATCACCTAAAGAAGAACTTTGGTCAAAGTTTGTAATAATGCCATTAAAAGAAATTTTCTTTGTTGCACTAGAACTATCTGGGAAAAGCTCAAATGAGGCTGTACCAGCATCACCTGTAGTTAATACACCATCAACGAAAGTTGCTGTTTCACCAGAGGCTGAATCATCATAGAGAAGCTCTGCTGTTCCTTCGCCTTCGATAAGACCTCCAACAAACTGTTTAAAAGTGTCACCTTGTACTGTTGTTTCTTGAGTGTCTTTTGTAATAGACATTGACCAGCTAGTTGTACCAAGTACAGGGTTTACAGATGAGCCACCATCATCAAATTTGACTTGACCAACATCACCTTTTACCTTTGCCATAACAAATAAAAGAAAGATTTATAAATATATTAACTCTTTTCTTGTTTTTTTACAGCTTTTTTACTTAATTCTTGTTTTTCCATATATCGTCTGCATTGATTATCCCAGTATTGTGGTTCTCTTCTGCCTTTTACAGCTTCGATTACATCAAGCATTGCCTCTGTGATTTCCATTAAAGATCCTCATAAATATTAAAAGTGATTCTAATTTGAGTTTGAAACTTACCCTCTGGACTGGATGTTAATATCTCAGGCCCTATAGGTGAATCAAAAATTACATTAGAAACAGTAATCCTATTGTATAAGTCTCTGAGCCTCTTGCAAATTGTGTAGTTTGACCCTGCCCCTATACCCTCTTCTGTAAAAACATTAAGAAGAATCAAACCAACAACATTGTTAGTTGAACTACTTGAGTCTCCCTGCGTTAGATATTGATTTGCCCCAAAGCTTGTAATGCACTGAACAAATGTATCCTCAGTTGTAGAGTCAAAGGACATATTGTTAAATACAACAGGAATTGCTGGGCTTGAAGCAAGCTCTGTGGCTAACCTAGCCTCTATTGTGGATCTTACTGTGTTTAAATCTGTAGCAGCCATTATATGTTACCTACAATCTTTCTATATTCACCATCAGCCCAAGTTTGAAGCTCCTTTGCAATAAGTTCTGGAAATCCAGCTTGTGTGTTTTGTCTTGTTCTAAATTGATTTTTCCATGATGGGGGTAAATTAATTCCAAAACAAACAGGCTCTGCATAAGGTTTATTATTTAAAATAGTTCCTTTAAATTTTTTTATATCTGTTTGCCATGCTTCACGCAGTTCGCCACCAGTTCCACGATCCAATAAAGCTTTTTTAAAGGGGACTACTTGACCATTTGGCATGGTGAAAAAGTTAGGTATAGAATCCAGATCTGGGTAGTTATCTAAAGAAAACACAGGTGTTGCTTTTTTAACTCTGGCTGTCCACTCTAAAGTTGTTGCGGCTACTAAAGTCTCAACAGCTTCCTCCATAACCTCTGGTATCTGTAATATCGTGATTTGTCTTGCCATGTTTACCTCAAAATAAGATCAAAACTTACAGCAGTATTATTCTGCTCATTTGTTATTACTTGTATAATTTTAAATTCAACATTGCTTATAACAACTCTGTCTTTTGTTGTCGGAGTAAATGTAAGATCACCAGCAGAAATAGTAAGGAGTTTATCTTGTGACTCAACTAAGTCATTGACTTGACTTCTTGAAACATTACTTAATGCACCTTTAATGGTTGTATCAGATGTAGATTCTGTGATAGCTCCAGTTGTAGTGTTATATGCACCTGTTGTCACTTGTCTGATAGTTACATCACCACCAAGTTTCTTCAGTGAAGCACTAGCAGCTTTTTTTAGTGCATTAGCAAGACTCATAAGAAATAAGCAATAACTTGTCCACTTGCAAGAGTGATACTTGTTATGACTCCACAAACTTCAGATGATGCTTTCATTGTGATGCCATTGATAGTTGCAGAACCATTTTCAGTAATGTTTTCAGCGACAAAAGTTGCCTCTGCGTCTGTCAGACAATGCACCTTACCAAATCTGCCTGTATGGGCAGCCGTATCGGTAATAATGATTGCTGCTGGATATTCGTAGCCGTAGCCCATTTTCATGACCTCTTGATTGATAAGTTTGCTCTTCCACCTATTCTAATACCCATCAAGTAATGATCAACTATCGGTGGAATACGATCAATACCAGTAGCCCCATAAAATCTAGGAGTTACATTTATATTTCCAACACTAACAGCAGCAAAGTCCTCTAAGCCGCTTAGTTCCAGTCCGTTCCTATTGTTATTTAGATATACAGCCAAGATAACCTGTGCGTGTTTTACTCTGTCTGGGATTTCAGTATCAGTGTAGTAATCAGCAACTAATCTATTTGGAAAGCTCAAACCATACAGGTTAGTGTATGTGTCAGGTTTCCTTACTCCTGATCTTGGCCACTCCAAAGCTTGAGTATCAGCTACCCTAGCCCCCAAAAACTTTTCTCTGTCTATCCTTTGGGCTGCTGTAAACAAAGCTCTGTTTTTATTGTCGTTGCTTGAGCCATCCCATGCGGCAGCGTCATCACTGAGGACTAAACCCTCAATAAATGTATTTGCATCAGCAAGAGTTATATAAGTGTTTGCGTTAGCACCGCCAACAGTAGCATCAAGAGTTATTGCCATTGAGTTTCACCTTTTTGGGCTTAGATTTTGATTTTGGCTTTTCTAAAGTTTGAGTGAGTGAAGCTGCCTTTTGAGCAGCCTCATTTTTCTCTCTCATACGCCTAAATGCGTACATTGCCATTAGCTTGATGCACCTTTAAGAGCAACAAAGTTAATAACGATTGCTTGGCTTAAGTTACCAGCAGATACATTAGAAACTGTCACTGCAAAAGAACCGCTTGCAATACTATTAGCGTTTACAAGATATGAACCAGCAGTTCCAGCAGAACCATGACAGGCTACAACAACATCTGTTGCTGCAATCTTGCTGTTGGTTACTGTGAAAGTTACTTCTGTGCCAGCGTCAAGCTGTGCAGCGTGCATGGTAATTTGCCCACTCTCAGTATTGAGAGTTACACCTGTTGCTTTGGAGGTAGCCTGTGTGACTGTTCCACCTGTTGTTGGGCCTACCAAAGACCCAGCAGTTACTTCAAATAGTGATGGCATGATTAATCCTGATTAGATACGTTTGTTGCTCGAACAATACCTATGTTCTTTGTCTCGTACACTTTCGACCATGAACCAACTGTCTCCAAAACTGATCTGTTAGGGTTAACTGTTGAAACTGCGTACTTTAAACCGACAGGGTGATAGATGTAGTGCAGATCAACTGCCATAGCTTCTTCCAAAGCTAAAATATCACGATCTGTTTGTGTTCTTATTGGTGCTTGCTCACCTGTAACAACTGCTCCTTGTGTAAAGAAGAATGTTGAATACTCAGTTGAAGCTCCAGAACCTGTTGTTGGAATATCGTCTGACACAATTACTCGAAGCCCCATGAAGCTGTTAACAGCAGTAGGGCCATCAAATGCTCTTACTGTGCTACCGCCAGTTGCGTCTGAATCTGGTGCGCCAGTGTTGTCATAGATACGATCAATCGCATTTCTTTCAACTAGGTCATAGAAAACCTTTGAGTGCATTGCAACTGCTGTAAGCTTACCGCCCTGATCGCCTAGTAAAGCTTGAGCTTTAGCAACGTGTCTAGGACTTAAAACTGTTGGAGAATCACCTGATTCAGAATCAATTGTTAGATCAAATAATGCAGAACTACTTGAGTTTGCATTGATTGAACCAAAAGCACCAGTCAAACAAGAATACAAATCCTTTTGTTTCTGGTTGTTGACGTATGCAGCCATTTTCTGAGCAATAGCAGCCATTGGGTCAACGCCACCACCAACTGCAAGAGCAGCCAAGTCTCTTGAACTGAAAGCTCTACCTCTGTGAAGAACAGCAGCAATTTGGTTATCTGCTGTGATCTTTGCTGGAGTCAATGATGTTGAGTCTGTTAATACTTCAAAATCACCTGTTAAGTTTGCTTTGTAGAAAGGTATCTTTACAAAGTCACCGCCTCTTTCTGCGGATAAATTTAATTCTGCCAAAGGTTGCACTACCCCACTCTGTAGGAAGCTGTCAGTTTGTGTTGTCGCTTCGATCAAGTAGGGAGTAAACACCTCAGGAATAATTAAATCCGATCTTAATGTTGCCATTAGAATTTAATTAATATGTTTACTTCGAGGCACAACCTCTGACATGGCACAACCACGTTAGTTCTATACTAACCGCTAACTGCGTTTTTGAGCATATTATATTTATTTATATCTGTTCTATATAACCTACTTTGCTCTGTAAGGTTAAAAGAATCAGGTGCAAAGGGGTTCTTTTCACCAGCAGCTACTGTTTCAGTCTGAACCTTTGTTGTCGTTGCTCCACCGCCCTGTGGTCTTGGATTCTTCTGCACCCATGCTGGCATTTTTGTCATAGCCCAGTCTTTAACTGGTGTTCTGTTATAGCCATCAACAACAACAACTGTTCCATCTGCCTCTCTTGCAAGTTGATCCTTACTGATGCGAGATAGCACATATTGGGGATCGTGTACAACATCAGCAAGGGCTGTTACTGCTGGGGCTTCAACTTCAAGCTGTCTCTGCCTAGCTTCTAACTCTTGGATTCTTTTGTTCTTTGCCTCTTCAGCATCACGATACTGCTGTGCCTGTTTAGCAATTGCCTCATCATATCTACCTTTTGCCTCTAACTCTTCCTGTTCCTTTTGCTGTTTAAAAGCAATTAAGGCATTTACATCAACATCTGGCGGTACAGCTTTTGCAGTTTCTTGAGCTTTGACATATTGATCCATCAACTTTTTATTGTTTGCCTCAAGCTTTCTAACGCTTTCCCTCAAAGCTTCAACTTCTGTTGTATCAACAGGTGGATTTGGTTTGATTGGTTCGTCAGCCATAAATAAAAAATTTACAATTATTCACAATATTAGCTCCACTTTGTCTTGTCTGCCCAAAAAGCTGCTGACATTTTACCTTTGGCAATATTTTTAGCGTGTCTAGCCTTAAAACTTTTGCGTTTTGCCTTATCTGCGGCTGATTCTCCTTTTCTTGGCGGTTTATTCTTTGCTCCCTGCATACCAAATCTAATTAATTTAACTTTATCGCCTTCTTTTGCAAGAACAACATGAGACTTAGTTGGGTGTGATGGGGTTCTTTTTGGTTTGTTAAAACCAGACAATCCAAACCTTTTAAGTCTAGGATCACTCATTTGCCCTTCCTCTTCATTGCCATATTGTGTGCTTCAGTAAATGAAACCCCTTCTCTCATCTTGCGTTTCATATAGTCCATGTGAGCCTTTGTGTGACCATGAGCCTTTTGGTGCTTTGCAAGTGTGTTTTTTTGTCTTGTGGTAAGTCTCATCTTCTTTTTTGATATTTATTGTAGATAGCTGCGTCTGCTGTTCTTGCTTTATCACCTCTCATGTAACTATTTACTCTGCCCATAGCCCATGCACCCATAGGAACATTTCTTGATCCAGCAGAAAGATAAGCACCTTGTCCCTTGCGATAAACTTCTGCAAGTTCTCCATAGAAAAATTTAGTCCCATCAGCCTTTTTCTTGAGACTACTTTTTACTTTTTCGCTTAGTGGCTTTCTTCTTTTTGCCTGTGACATTTTGTTTAGTGCGTGATTTAGATACAGCTTTTATATCAATATACTCTCCTTTTCTATAAGCCTCGGCAGTTCTCTTTATCTCAGCCGCTTTCGCAGACCTGTTTTTAGAACCAGACAGATATTTTTTAGGAACACCTGTCTTTTTGTCCTTTGGAACTCGCCTTAGTTTTCTAGTCACTTTTTAGTTTTCTTTTTAGCAGTGGGCTTAGTTTCTTTGGGCTTTTTTGTTTCCTCTTCGCCCTGCACCTTGAAAATATATCCCATTACTTTTTACCTCCTTTCTTGACTTTCTTTTTCTTTGTTCCTTTGGGCTTCATTGATCCGTAGTGTGAAGGCATGACAATAAAAGTAGCTGTCTTTATCTTACTTCTTTTTACGTTTTTTAGCAGTTGATAAAGCTATTGCCTGTGCTTGTTTTAAAGTTTTGCCTTCTTTCATCAGCAAACGTATGTTGCCAGAAATAGTCTTTTGTGACTTACCTTTCTTAAGTGGCATTATTTAAAAAACTTTCCAGCATTAATGTCTTTGACAAAAGAATCCATATCTTTTGCCTTAAAAGCTTCTCTTAAAAATTCTTCCTGATACGCAATAGGGACATTCATGGTATTCATTAACTTACCAAGCCGCCTAGATATATCAGGCTTATCAATGTTCATAAGCCTATAGTATCACTTACTATTATAGCTGA